>Ga0233437_1000681_pt1 | contig 73758 bp, 67 predicted proteins | sample SI_122_August201_FD_182714 | JGI IMG/M metagenome (GOLD analysis project Ga0233437, IMG submission 182714) | Seawater microbial communities from Saanich Inlet, British Columbia, Canada - SI_122_August2016_200_MG | ecosystem: Environmental > Aquatic > Marine > Inlet | place: Canada: British... | reverse complement strand
GACAAACAGTCCGCAAACGATATGGTGAACGAGCGCAGTCCGGAACGAGTTGTTGTGGGGCGACAGAATCATGCTGTGGCTCTACCCAAACAATCAGCACCAAATTGGGATACTCGGAACAGGAACTTGGTTCCATTCCCGAAGGTGCTGATCTTGGCCTTGGCTGTGGAAATCCAACAGCCATGGCTTCGCTGAAGCCCGATGAAACCGTGCTAGATCTTGGATCAGGCGCAGGTATTGACTGTTTCTTAGCCTCCAATCTCGTGGGAGAAAATGGCCGCATTATTGGAGTAGATATGACAGCCGCCATGATCGACCGGGCTCGCGAGAACGCAAAGAAGAACAGCATCGAGAATGTCGAATTCAGACTCGGCGAGATTGAGCACCTTCCAGTAGCAGACGGAACCATCGATGTCGTAATCTCCAATTGCGTCGTCAATCTGTCGCCTGATAAGCCGCAGGTATTCAGTGAGGTGTATCGAGCCCTTAAGCCCGGTGGGCGCATGATGATTTCAGATATTGTTCAGCTGAAACCCCTGCCCAAGGACATCCTGAAATCGATCGAGGCCTATGTAGGTTGTATTGCCGGAGCTTCTCTGAAACAAGATTACGTCTCCATGATTCAGGCCGCTGGATTCCGAGACATCGAAATCCTTTCCGAGAAAACATTCGATGCTGCTTTGCCTGCCTCAGATGACGCCAAGATCGTGCTTGACGGCGAAGAGCTGGATCCTGAGGAGTTCGGTATGTCTCAAGACATGGTGCGAGATTTGGCTGGCTCCATGGCAAGCATAGGCATCCGCGCATTCAAGTAAGGCCACCATGTCGTATCAGCTTGATCCGACAGGCGGGCGCAGCGAAATACGTTGCTCCCGCCGCCTTGCCCTTTGCCCTAGCTCAGGTGAGTTCGGAGCTTACCAAATAGGCAGAGATGTTGTTGAGTGCCTCTTCTTCTGCCTCTTTCGCACGTCGAACACAAGCAGCCAGTTCCTTCAATCGCGCATCTGGCGGACGACGCTGTTCGCCGAATCCTATGTACACCTCTCTCAACTCATCAGCCACCATCGCATAGGCGTCTCCTGCTGCAAGCAGCCGACCATTATCGTGGGCAATGGATCGAAGGTAGTCACGCGCATAACAACGGAATGAGAAGAACATCTCGGCATAGTAATCGCTGAACTGCAGCTCATGCTCGGCCAATGCTCCTGGCATCAACAATTCCGCCCATATATCGAAGGCGGCCAATCCGCTCTGGATGTCTGAGAGTTGTCGCCCTTCGTTCCCTTGGGCATGAAGAAGAGCTGATTCAAGTGAGCTGCGAATGACGGCTTCATCATCCTCTTCGTTCGGCTCTCCCAGCAGAATGACAGACAAGCGATTGACATCACGTCGGCCAAGCCTCGAATAGGCGAGAGGCATGTCATACCCCCAGAACGCTTTCGTGCGATAGATCTGCATAGGGTCGTTGTAGCCAACAACCAACCCCCACATGGGAGGATCTGAGGGATCCCACACGATCGCTGGAACGCCTTGATCAATGGACTGAACGATGCCCTCATGCGCAGCAAGACGCCGCTCTTCTTCAACGTGTATCTCCTGCTCAAATCGATGGATATGAGTGCAATCAAATCCTGCCCGATGAACGGCTTCAGGAAGGATGGCTTGCCAATCAAATCCATTCATCGCATTGGGCAGCAACCGGCTCTCCACCCAAATGCGAAAAGCAAATCCACTCGTGCCCATGAGGTGAATGGGGTCAACTACGTAGCCAGCGCAATCGACGGCCGTCGCTAGGCTGGCAACAAACGAGTGCGTCAATCCTGGTTCCCCTCTAGCAACAGCATCATGATCGATAACTTGGCGTACGCGTTCCAGGGCGTTCTTCTGCTTGGAATCTAGGTATCTTGACTGTTCCATCGGTCCGTTGTCTCTCACCTCTCGACTTTCCGCTGTCCCATCAATCGCTCGTTGCCATGCTTGAAGTTCCCCGTAATACGCGCCATCTCAAGTTGGGCAAGCTCCACAGGGGCGTCGTCTACATCCGTGAGAAACTTTCCCGCGCGTGTTCCTTTGAGTGTCATAATGACTTTCCCTTTCCGGGAGATGAACACCTTCCCGTCCTTGGTCGATCGAAACGAGAAACCGTCCTGTTGCTCTTCCATAGCCCCTCCCTGAGTCCATGAGATTACCTCGCCACAGACCGTAACATCAACTCGCCCATCTCTCACAATTCTGCATTCACCATGCGTGTGTACGATTCCATTCTGGAGTAGGCTATGTGCCTAGGAGGAACTCATGCGCGGACTCATCTGCTACTACTCGGGAACAGGGAACACCAAGCTGGCGTGCGAAGCGATCGCTCAACAGGCAAAGCCTGTCGAATTTGAGCTATTCGACATCGTCCATGACGGCTTGCCCTCCTTCACCGGGTTTGATGTGGTCGGATTTGCAGCGTGGGCCGATTACTTCAATCCCCCTCAGCGCATGAAGACATTCTTCGAGAACCTCCCTCAACAAGAGAAAACGCCGGCCTTTGTGTTTAACACGTTCGGCAGTATCCCTGGGAAGACGCTGCCCTCATTGGATCGCTGGGCGCGCAGTCGCGGATTTCACGTCATTGCCGGACACAGTCTGCACACGCCAGAGAATTACCCGCCACTCATCAAGCACGGCATGACGTCCGCGAATTCGCCCAATTCTCGTGAGTTGGCTCAGTTCTCCAGCTTCATTCTTCACTTGGATGCGTTGATACAGCTGCTTGCCGATGGGAAGCCTGTTCCCGCACGCCAGGTTGGATTTCTGAGCCTCTTTCCTTCTTTGCCGCGAACGCTTTCCCGGACATTCATGGGAACGAAGCTTGTCGATACGGACGCCTGCACAGAGTGTGGCATCTGTCGAGATCTCTGTCCCTATGGAGCCATCCACCTCGATCCCAAGCCTATATTCGATCAGAAAAAGTGTTGCGGCTGCTGGGCCTGCTACAACCATTGTCCAACGCAAGCTATCTACACGAAGAGAATCAAGAGAGTTGCTCAATATGCACGCCCAAGTGACGCACTTCAGAGGAAACTAGGTAGCTAGTCGCTGTCGTGCAACCACCAAAACCAAGTTCTGCCACCTGTGCCCATTCACTCCGAGTTCAAGCTCGGCTATGACTTCCTCGCTTATTGTCTTTCATCTAGGTGTTTTTCGCGATATACTCAATCCCAACTGAGAAATTGCCTGGAGGCATCCGCATGAGAAACCGTACGACGTCCGCCGTGGTATGGGCACTGCTCCTGCTTATTCTAAGTCAAGTGGCGGCATTCGCTATCGACGATCCGTCCTATGAGCTATCTCCCTGGCCCTACGGCGCCATAGCATGGGTCGGTGGTCTTCCGGACGATACTCAAACGATGTCAGCAATCCTGACCCAAGCCGTAGAAGATGTCTTCACCTTGTGGGAGCTGCCAGTACCCTCTCCGATGGCGGGGTGGGCAGACCCAGCAAGCAATGAATCCGCTTGGAAGACAGGCAAAACAACCGGAGTCATCCCCCAGGTTATTAAGAAGAATCCGGCAACCAATCGCATATGGAGGCTTAACCCTTTGATTTGGGAAGAGATTGAGACCTATCCGATACTGTTCATTGCCTTCCCGACTCGCACTCTCCTTGCACAGGCGTTTGGGAGTACGACCACCGGTGGAGTCTGGATGCGCGGAGGCGCAGCCCTTGCCGGATCGGCTGTGTGGTATCAATCCATCACGGGTGTGCCTTTGTCCATCACTGCTCCCATCACAGATGGTATGCTCACGATATGGCACGAATTCGGCCATTGGATGACCTACTTGGTATGCTCTCGTGAGGATGCGCCCACGGATTCCTCGCTCCCATTGCTCCTCAGAGAAGGGATCGCGGAGTATACGGAATCCTATTTTGTCGGATTGTCTGAGCGAAAGACCTATGCCGCAGCTTGGGCCAAAGAGAACGCGCTATTGCTGGAGCTTGATGTTTACAACACCTACCGCATTGGTGCCAGCCTTGTCGCCTATCTCGTCGAAACGCATGGGCCAACCGAATTCCTCGCCAGCCTTTCCGCATGGGCGGAGAATCCAGAGGATCAGATTGCACGAATAGAACCCGGTTGGCGCGCATGGCTTGGCATTGTTCCGCCTAGGCAGAGAATCCAGAGGATCAGATAGCACAAATGGAAGCCGGTTGGCACGCATGGCTTGGCATTGAGTAGATCTGTTCAGTAGGGCAAATTGCAAGTGTGCGCTCAAGCAGCTCTATGCTAGGCGAAAGCGACATGCCAACGCAGTAGAATAGGTACTAAATGTCCATCCACTTCTATGGGAGGTCTCATGATGCCAACCAATCCCGTTCTCGACTGCTTGATGAATCATCGCTCGATTCGCAAGTTCAAATCAGATCCTGTCCCTGAAACAACGATCGAAACGATCCTTCGTGCTGGAACACGCACAGCTACGGCCGGGAGCATTCAGCCCTATGCGTTTATCGTGATCGATGAGCCTGAACTGCTGAAGAAGATCAGCTATATTCCCGCACCTCTCGCCATCATTGCTGTCGTTGATCAGTATCGAGTCAAACGGTATTACGAGCTGAATGACGCTCCGTTCTACAATGACCAAACCGTCAACCTGATGATCTCGTATTGGGATGCGACAATTGCATTGCAGAACGTCGTTGTTGCTGCAGAAAGCGTCGGACTTGGGACGGTATACATCGGAATGATTCTGTCGATGAACCTTCAAGAAATACTCGACGTACCCGATCATGTGGTTCCCGCTGGCTTGATCGCGTTGGGAACGCCTGACGAAGAACCCCAACTACGCCCACGTTTGCCTCTAGAGGCTGTTGTGCATCGAAATGGTTACCAGATCCCTTCAGACGAAGACATTGCCTCCTGGTATCACGAGGGAGACGCAGCCTGGATGGATCGTTTTGAGAACGAATGGTCAGAGGAGCAACGAGCCAAATTCATCGACCGCGGCGTCACCAATCGAGCGCAGAATTGGACAATCGGCCACTACACCGAACAGTTTACTCGTGCCCAATCCAAAGGCATTACCGACAATATCCGCCGAGCTGGATTCCACCTTCCCTCGGAGGAGACTGCGTGACCCTACCCATTCGAACAGATAGACTGATTATTCGCCGATTTACCCAGGCTGACATCGATGCCATCATCGCCTTCACAGCTCATCCTTCTGTGGCTCGTGAAACCACTAACATTCCTCGTGAGGATCGCGGGAAGATGGCAGACTACATCGAAACTCAAAGCGGATACAGCCTATTCGAGACCCAAGCGTGCGTTGATCTGGCTGTGGAACACAAGGAAACCGGCGCCGTAATTGGATTGTTGAGTTTGGTGAGCGACGGCAAGCGTCAGGGCGAAATCGGATGGGGCTTTGGCATTGACCACAGAGGGCAGGGTTTGGCAACGGAAGCGGCTCGCGGACTCATCTCCTACGCATTTGAGGAATGCGGCTACCACCGACTCTTCGCTGGAACCATCTTCACCAACACACGATCCTGGGCTCTAATGGAACGTGTGGGGTTGCGAAAAGAAGCCCATTTCGTCAAGGCACATGTGCCCGCTGAAGAAGCCGGCGAATGGATCGATACCGTGCGCTATGCTGTCTTGGCAGAGGAGTGGGGCGCGTAGCTGCATCAACTTCATCCTTGTCGTATTCTTTGTCCATGAATCGACTTGAGCAAGTACGAGAACTCGTTGACAAGGTCATCGAGTCCATTGCACATCCAGAACGTAAACGCTATGGATTCGTTCATCTCTATGGCGTGTCGGCAACATGCGTATTACTGGCGCGCACCCGCGGACTCGATGAGGAGATCTCAGCCGTCGCAGGAATGCTGCATGACCTGGCAACCTATGAAACTGGTGATTCCGAGAACCACGGACCCCGTAGCGCTATCAGAGCCAAACAGATCCTTAGTTCCACAGACGTTTTTTCAGACGAAGAAATCAGAATCATTCAATCCGCCATTTCAACCCACTCAGACAAGGCAAACATTCATGGGCCCTACGAGGAATTGCTGAAGGACGCCGACGTCCTGCAGCATGACCTGTGCAATCCATCCCTCAATCCCTATAGCGAACACGAAGGTCGTCGCCGAATCAGGCTCAGAGAGTCATTGCAATAGGATCCTCGAGAGCAGCTCACTCCTTGGCCATATGGACGACATGCTGCGGAAAGGGAATCTCAATACCATGTTGGTCAAAGGCTTCCTTCACGCTACGAGTAGCGTCGAAAAGGACATCCCAATAATCGCTGCCATTCACCCATAGTCGCAAGATGAGATTCACAGATGAATCGCCCAACTCTCCTACCAGCACTTCGGGCGCGGGATCGGCGAGCACACGTTCATCAGCAGTCATTACGCCTTGAGCTACGGCGACAGCCTGCTCAATGGAGTCGCCATAACCGATACCCACAGGGATATCGATGCGTCGTGTACTGTACCCTGCATAGTTGCGGATCGTTCCCCCATAGATCTGAGCATTGGGGACATAAACCTTCACATTGTCTGGTGTCGCCAGGATGGTCGAGAACAACTGAATATCCTTAACCAAACCCGTTACGCCGCCAGCCTCAATGACATCTCCAATCTTGAACGGCCTCAGGATAACGAGCAGCACGCCAGCAGCGAAATTCGACAACGACCCCTGCAAAGCAAACCCGATAGCAAAACTGGCCGCACCAAGCACTGCCACAAGCGACGTCGTTTGAATACCAAAGCGAGCCAACGTGGCAATTACGGCGAAGATGAGGATGCTGACAAAGGCAATCTGCCCCACGAACCCTTGGAGAGACATCGGCATTCGCGTTCGTTTCAAGATTTTTCTGATGAATCGCCTGGCAAACCGGGCTATGAAATAGCCAACGATTAGCGTGACCGCAGCTCCCAATGCCTGAGCACCAAATGTCGTGATCCAATGACTAATACGGTACCACATACTCTCGTCCTCCCTTCCTAATCTCAGTCCTACTGTAATGCGAACCTCGCAGAGTGTAAATGGGTGACTACTCGTCGCAGGATTCCTTGAGTATATGACATTCTTGACTTATACCATTAATATCATATACCATTCTTATACTATCAATCACAAGGAGCCGCTATGTCGCTGAATCATGCAATTCTCGGATTTCTCCGCTATGGACCTCAGACAGGCTACGACCTTAAGAAGGTATTTGACGTATCCGTTCGCCACTTCTGGCCTGCACAACAAAGCCAGATTTATCAATCCCTAGGCAAGCTTACTGAGGAAGGATTGATCGAGTGCGAAGTGATTTCTCAAGACGATCGGCCCAACAAGAAGCTGTTTCACATCACCGAGGATGGCAGAGCTGAGCTTCTTCGCTGGCTGGCAGCACCGATAGCCGGAAGACCTGTCCGCGCTCAGTTCCTCATCCAGATTTTCTTCGCCGGGTGCCTATCTGACTCGGAAATCCTATCGCTCCTAGAAGCCAAGGCAGCAGAGATACGAGGGATCATCAGACACTTCGAAACCGGAGAGACGCCTCATCCCTCTCACTCCAAATCCATGCCTAAACGAGAGCAGTTCTTCTGGTATCTCACCCTGGATTTTGGCATTGACAACGCGCGGCAATCCTTGAGCTGGTTAGAAAGAGCCATCGATCGCATTCGAAATAAGGACTATGAAAAGGGCATCGACGGTGCACTCACCGAAAGGACAACACCATGAACGTACTAGCCATTAACGGAAGCCCAAAAGGTGCAAACGGCAACACCGATATTCTCGTTCAGGCTTTTCTCCACGGGGTCCAGAAAGCGGGAGGGAGCAGCGAGACCATCTACCTTCACGAGAAGACCATCAATTACTGCACCGGATGTTATGCCTGTTGGACACAGACTCCCGGCGTCTGCATTCACAAAGACGACATGCTTGACCTTCTTCCGAAGCTCAGGAACGCTGATATCGTCGTGGTCGCCACCCCCTTGTATGGGAACATGGTGACCGGACAGATGAAGACATTTCTTGATCGCACGCTGCCCCTCTCCAATCCTGCCATCGTGGAGATCGGTGATGAATTCGTGCATCCGCCGCGCTATGACGACGGTGTTTTTCGTGTCGTCCTGATATGCAACGCAGGCTTCCCTGAAACCCATCATTTTGAAGGACTAAAAAAGACCTTCGAGATCTCGACATCCGGTCCCAGATCGGAGCTTTCCGGAATGATCTGCTGTGCAGCAGGCCCCACGCTATCTGTTCCCGGAATGGAGGATGCGACTCGCTGGTACCTCGATGCCGTTATTCAGGCAGGGCAGCAAATCGTCGAGCAAGGGCACATTGAGCGTGGGACTCAAGCCCTACTCGATCGATCCTTGGCCGATAAACCGGACGACTACGCCAACATCGTCAATGCCTATTGGGAACGAATTAGCGTCGAACCGGAATCGGAGTCGCAGGATGCTCCATCATCAGCAGGAACCGACCTTCCTCTATCACCAGCCAAAGACGTAACCTCTGTTCGCGATCTCGTGTCTCAGCTGCCGAACTCCTTTTCAGCTGATGCCGCAGGCAGTCTCAGCGCGGTCATCCAATTCGCAATCGCTGATGAAGAGCCGGGGGGCTACTACCTCGTGATTCAAGACGGTGTTTGCTCTGCATTCGAGGGGACTCATTCCTCTCCGACCATGACCATCCACGCTCCCGCTCAAGTTTGGATTGACGTATGTACAGGCAAGCAGGATGGAGCGGCAGCCTACATGTCAGGCAAGTACAAGGTCACAGGCGACACGGCACTGCTAATGCGTTTTGGATCCCTGTTCGCAGGATAGAGCGAATTGCCACGGACCTCAGATTCACTATGCTTGTATCGAAGGGGGCACTATGAAGCGATTGATCATGGTTTGTTGGTTGCTGATTTCATTGTTGTGTATCTCAGGATGGGCAAGCGATTTTGCGCTGGGCGGTGGAGGCCCCGGAGTTGGGCTATTCATGCCGTACCTTGAGGAGATCAATACATTCCTATCCTCATCCAGCTTTCCTTCCCTCAATGACAGTCTCATTCTGGTAGGTGGCGGCGGGCGTGGAGGACTCGTTCCCGGCCTTACATTCGGCGGCGCGGGATGGGGATCCTGGACAGAAGCGCAGGACGGCGACCTTACAGCAAGCTTTGAGTTGGGACTTGGCGGATTCGACATTGGATTCACACTCGGAGGGAATGAGCGCTCGGCCGTGACTCTCGGTTTGCTTCTCGGAGCAGGCGGCTCAACATTAGAGATGACGGGTGTTCCCGGCCCTATTCCTGTCCCATTGACTCCATCTGGCATCATTCCTGCCCCTGCGAATCAAACCTATGATTCCGCGTTCGCTGTCATTGCACCCTATGTCGACATGCAAGTTCACCCCTTCGACTGGATTGGCTTCAATCTGCGTGCTGGATTCGTTTGGACGCCGCTAGCGCTACATTGGCAGGATGAAGGATTGCCCAATCCTCCCGACTTGTCTCCTGATGGTGTTTATCTTCGATTCTCCATCAACTTCGGAGGCATCTTCAGTCTAGAGCCAATTCCTGTCGCCGAGCGTCTTCAACAAACGCTGGATCGCGCTGTTGCCAAACGAAGAACCTCGTTTCCAGGCGCCGTGCTCTTTGTTGACACCACTGAAATCGAAGATTGGGCGGGCGCATCAGGGATTGCCGACATCAAGACCAGCGATCCAATGAATCCAGATAGCCGATTCGGCATCGGCAGTATCGCCAAGCCTTTTGTCGCTGTCGTCATCCTTCAGCTGATGGAAGAAGGGTTCGTCGATCTCGATGCGCGCATTGGTGCGTATCTTCCTGAGGACATCGTCTCCAAGGTCTCATTCGGAGATCAGATCACCGTCCGGATGCTGCTCAATCACACCAGTGGAATCGCTGAATGGCTAACTGAAGACGTCATTCAACGGATAACTGAGGATCTATCAATCATTTGGGAGCTCGATGAGCTGTTGATCCTCGCTCAAGAACAAGAGCCTTATTTTCTCCCTGGCGAAAGCTTTGCCTATTCGAACACCGACTACACGTTGCTGGGCATGATCATCGAGGCAATCACCGGGAATTGGTGGGGGGACGAGGTCCGAGCGAGGATCCTTGAACCTCTGGAGTTAGCAAATACGATCGTTCGAGAACCCGGGGACAATCGTATCCCAGATGGACTAGCACACGGCTACGCGGAAATGGGAGGGGACCTTCTCGACCTTACAGCAGCCGATCCCTCAATGGCCGGCGCAGCGGGAGGAAACGCGATGGTATCGACAACGACCGATCTTGCTCACTTCATCAGCACCCTACTCGCTGGCGAGTTATTTGCATCGCAAGATACGCTGGACCAGATGCTGGAGTGGGTTGACGCTCCTGACGACAACGGCTTCCCCTACTGGTACGGACTAGGTCTAGAAAAGTATGTCATTCGTGGAGACACGTTTATCGGCCACGCAGGCGGGGCAGTAGGATACGTCAGCGTTATGTATGTGGATTCAGTAAACAACCTGACAATCGTCGCATCTGCCAATGAGATCAATCTTGCTGCGGCCTATGTCGACATCATGCTTCCCGCGATCAAGGAGCTAACCCGCTAACTTGAGGATTTCGGGCTCTATCCGATGCAGTCAGGGCAGCTGACTGCATCGCCCCATCCTTCGACCTGTTCAATGAAGCCGGGAACCGTCATTAATCCCGCTTGCCAGAGAAAAGCACGGTCGCGTTCCGGGATTTCATCGAGAGTAAGCCATTGAAGATCCACGAGGATTGGGTTCTCAGGATCAACTTCAGGGTCATGTCCCAGTCGTGGTTCTTGGCTATCAATATCCACAAGATAGGTGAAGGACTCTACGCCCGAGGCTTCGATCAGATTGCTTGTGAGTCGCAAGACCCGGCCATTCACACAGCACTCCTCAAGGATCTCCCGAATCACACCCTCTTCCAGTGTCTCTTCGCCTTCGAGGCCACCGCCTGGCAGGCACCACCACTCAACACGATCGACACGATGCTTGGCCATGAGGATTCGTTGATCGCGAACGATGATCGCCTGAACGCGCGTATTGGATCGGCTATAGAGGTTTTGCTCATCCATGAACTGAGAGTACAGGAAGCTGCTGAATTGAGGAAATCGAATTCACTTCATCAAGGCATTCATTCACATTCGCGTTCGCCTCATTGATATAGAAAGAGACATCGATAAAGCCAACCCGTAACTCTTGAGAGGAGACTTCAAACGCAGTCTCCAGCATCAGCACTCAAGTTGCTCGATGCGGCAAGCGCCTGGCGCTGCCTGTCTATCGAGAGGCTTTCATGTATGATCGTTTTCATGGACCCAAGGGTCCAAGTTCACACGGAATGAATAGGAATGAGCAAAAAAAGGACTCAGAGGAAGCGTCAGAGGTTTGCCGACATACGGCTGCAAGATGCTGTCGTACTCGCAGTCATTGTTCTCCTTGCTACTTCAATCGGCCTCGTCAGTACCTTGTGGCATCGAACGAGTCTTCGTACGGCAAGAGACAGCGCGCGAATGATTCAAAGTGAGATCGCCTCCCGCATTGAGGAACACATTCAGCAGTTCGTAACTACTCCCCAAAAAATCAATGAAGCGAATGCCGCTGTTTTGGCCACGGCGGAATCAAGCCAGTTCGACCCCGATGCTCTCAAATCCATGTTGGTCAATCAGATCCAGATTTTTGAGTCTGTCAGCAGCATCTATGTAGGTTCACCCACAGGAGGCCTCCTCGATGCAGGCCGTGAGGGAACCGGCGGCCCGCTCTACGTCATCGAGACTGAAGGATTTCGCAGCGGAGCCTTCAACAAATACAGCATTGACGAAAAAGGCCGTCGCGGCGAACTCCTTCTTTCAGTCCCCGATTTCGATGCCCGAACACGCCCTTGGTACATCGCCGCAGTGAAGAGTGGTGGTCCCACATGGAGTGATGTCTATGTGCTATTCTCAGGGCAAGACATGGCTGTCGCTGCCAGCCGCCCTGTCTATAGCGAAGGCGGCGAGCTCCTGCTCGTTCTATCGTGCGATATCTTCCTGTCTCAAATAGACGATTTCATGCGCTCGTTGAGTTATGGGAAATCGGGGCTCGGATTCATTATCGATGGATCCGGATATATGGTCGCGGGCTCAGAAGAACAGCCACACGTGGTTATCGGAGCCGATGGCAGTTCCTTCCAGCGAATCCAAGCAACAGATGTCCAGTCTCCACTCATTCGGGAAACAGCACACTTCCTCCAGGAATCCTTGGATGGCTTTGCCGTCATCCCGACAGATTTCCTAGGGGAATTCTCTTCTACAGGGGGGCGCCAATTCGTTCAAGTTCATCCGATTGCTGACGCTTATGGCATTAATTGGCTGAGTGTTGTCGTCATCCCGGAAGCCGACTTCTTGGGATCTGTTCGGGCCAATGCCCATGCAACGCTTATCTTTCTCGCTCTTGCCCTCGCCATCGGACCTGGGATCTTCGTCGTCAAGCGCATCACACGTCCGCTAGAGAAACTAACCTCTGCGGCACAAGCGATCGGCTCAGGGCTTCAGGTGAAGGTCCCCTATTCCAGACGGATACGTGAGATTCGCAATCTATCCGAGTCGTTTGAGGAAATGGGAGCAAAACTTGGCCAGACGCTAGGCAATCTGCAAAAGGAGATCGACGAGCGCAAAGAAGCACAGCAAACGCTCCAGGAAAGCGAAGAGAGACTTCGCATGTACATCGAGAAGGCACCTGTCTCCATCTTCGTGGTCACCAAGGAAGGGCGGTACACAGATGCCAATCCCGCTGCCTGCAAAATGACCGGCTACTCGCGTGAGGAATTGCTACAGATTGGCGTTCGGGGATTGGTCGGTATCGAAGACCCAGCCGTTGAACTGAGATTGCTCGAACAGTTGAAGGCAGAGGGGAAGGCAAGCGGTGAGACCAAGCTGCTCAAGAAGAGTGGAGCTGACTTGTGGATACAACTCGATGCCATCTCCTTGAGTTCAGATCAGATGATCTCTTTCTGTACTGATATCACCCAACGCAAGCAAACAGAAGAATCATTGCGTCATCAGCAGAAGATGGAATCATTGGGCACGATGGCCAGCGGCGTAGCTCACGAGATCAACAATCCCCTCATGGGAATGATGAATTACGCTGAGTTGATTGACTCACGCATCACGGATACACAAGCCAAGGACTACGCCAGAGACATCCTTCGTGAAGGAGAGAGAATAGCACACATCATCCGGAACCTGCTCTCGTTTTCGCGAGATGATGTTGCAGCACGTCACCCTGTTGATATTCGCAGCATCGTTGAAGATGCACTGCCCTTGGTCAATAACGCAATGCTTCGAAGCCATGTGACCGTCAAGACAGAGCTTGATGCGCAGGTTCCTGAAATCGCATGCTCCAGACAACAGATACGCCAGGTTCTCGTGAATCTACTGATGAACGCACGAGATGCTCTCGATGTGAAGTATCCCACCTATGATGTGGAGAAGGTCATCCGAGTCACTGTCAGCACCCTAGAGAGAGATGGCAAGATGTGGGTTCGCACCTCAATCGAGGATCATGGAACGGGCATGTCTGAGAACAGTGCGACTCTCGCCTTCGACCCCTTCTACACAACAAAGCCTCGTGACAAGGCGACGGGACTAGGACTCACCATCAGTTTCGGCATCATCCAAGAGCATGGTGGAGAAATCGTCCTAGACTCCGAAGAAGGGAAAGGCACCACTGTGCATATTGACCTACCTGTGGACGCCTCTGATAGCGCTAGCTAGCCATCAAATCGATTGTTCTCAGGGTACGCAATGGCTGTCCTGGTCGAACCTCAAGCAGTTCGATCGACACGCATGTGCCAACCAGTGGGAAGGCCACACATTCGCAAGCCTCTTTGACCGCTCGTTCTAGAGATTTATTAGGCATCTCCATGGCTACTGTGCAGTGGGGAATCCATCGCCCTGGCCTATACAGATCAATCCAGGGAGTCTGCGGCCCCGGGGCAGATGCGCTATAGACCTGCTGATGCAGCGTGATTAGTGCCTCTGTGGGTGTGACTCCAAGAAACAGAACCCCGCTGGGGAATAGACCTATGTGTGAAAACGCGATCTCTATAGCAGGGTGGCTCGCAAACCGCTCCGACAGTCGATCAATGACTCCATCCCGGTCCTCCAGTGTTGTGGGGATCAAGGAGACATGTGGGAACGAATCAGATGATTCAGGAATTCCGATTGAATGGCGAATACGGCTCATCATTGTTTGGATACGGGCATCTGTTTCGCTGTCGAATCGCAGCATGGACACGATGAAGGGCTTCTCATTCATTGGCGAGACCGAACCGTCGGTAGCCACATCGAAACTTCGCTCTTGTAGTCGCGGTATTCCTCCCCGAAGTGAGCCAGCAACTGACGTTCTTCGTACTGCGCAATGACATGGAGAAACGCGATCATGAGGATCCAGACACCGGCAGCTGCCAAGGAAAGGCTAAACAACAAGACTCCAAGGGACAGAAGGATTTCACTCAAGTACATTGGGTGTCGAACAATGCCAAAGACACCCTCTCGGATTAGCTGAGGTTCATCGCGCGTTCTTCCCAGCAAAACGCGATGGCTTGCGATTGCCAGATAGACGGCAACGAGCACATTCACAATGCCTATGGCTATTCGCAGATCCGAAGGGACTTGTGCATTGATGAACGTCGTGTAGCGCAAGAAAAACGTATCTGCAGTCCAAATAGCAAGAAAAAGGGCTGCCAGAACGATCTGCCCAACATCACCCCACGGGTGCTCAGCCAGTAGATCCGGTCTTTCTTCACTTCCCTGTTTACGATGGCTCATCTTTCTCCTTCTCGTTCTCAGTGGATGGGTATTCGTTCGCTATTACTGTGATCGATCTTCTATTCAGGACAGCTTGCAGGTAGCCCAAGCGATGTTCGCCAATCAGCTTGATAAAGACCAGCCATGTACACGGGACGCCAAGCCCAATTCATCAACGTAGCCAAGAAACCGTCTGTTCCAAGCGTTTCAACCAGATAGCTCACCAAGCTCTTGCCCACTGGATATCTCATCGCGCCATCAATGCTGCCAGACAGACAGTTGTTCTTGGCCCACGAAATCGCCATCAATCGATCATACACAGCATCATTGGCATCCTTGGCATACACAGTTGTCGTCTCAGCGATCCCTTCCAAGATGTAATTAGGTAGGTCATTGGCAGCAACTCCAAGGTGCGAACCCCATTCGGTCGTGAACCAATGAGCGTCTTCGTGAATCAACGTCTCAATCGGTGTCAGCCAAGGACAGATCATGTTTCGAGATCCTGCCCCAATCTCCCAAATCCATGGTTCAGCATCGGGGAATCCTTGGCTCATGGGAAATCTACACCAGGCAGCGCCGAAAAGACCTGTTAGTCCCAGTGTGTCTCTCATCGAGATTTCATTTTGAAACGCGAACACAACCACGGGGGAGATTTCTCGATTGTTCCAACGAAGAGGAGGAATGACTCTCTCGGCACCCAGCGCAGGATCATACACCCGCAAAGCCTTCGCCTCATCGTACGGCTCTTCAGCGAACATGGGGACGTCATACCCCCAGAATCCGAAAGCCGTTTCAGCTGCCTCAGTCAATCGCTGAATGAAATTCTCGGAAGAATCTGGAAGCTTGTGAGCCCAAACAACAATGCCACAGGACCAGTCGCTTAGGGTATAGGATGTCGTCTGAGCCACGGCCAACAAGCTGGCCAACACTACAACAATACAACTCGCCGTAATCGTTCGCATCTCTCGCCTATGGATTCGAGAGCCCCGCATAGAGTTCCATGATTCGGTTATAGCAGACCTTCGCACCGCTTCCATACCAGGGTGCAAGCTGCTCATGCAATTTCGCATTGAAAGGATGTCCGAGATCGCGCGCGAGGTCACCTTGATGCCAATGTCCCATCCCCAGCTCATCCAATTTGGACGCATTCCACTTTTGCTCATAATGCCCGTCAATTGGCTGCACAACGATCTTCTTGCCCAAGTAGAAGGCTTCGCAAACGGATTGGAATCCTGCAGTCCCCACGTAGGCATCGCAGGTTGCCAAATCGCTGAGGAAGTGCCCTGATCGGCTTTCGAATCTCATCGATTCAGGCATCCCTTCTGGTCTTACCGGATACCCATACACAACGATCTCCCGTTCTCTATGGCTGCGAGCGAAATTGGCGATCGCTTCTAGTCGTCCCTGAAATGAATGGTAGACAAGAATGTGTCCGGCATTGCTGATCGGGACTTCATCAATATCTGGGCGAAGAATTGGAGGAAGACAGTTGTCATCGTAAGGAAAGAAGTTGCAGCCCAGAAGAACGTCAATACCGCTTGTACACAGCTTGACAGCAAGGTTGGTATTGAACCTCTCTAGACGCATTCCTGGCAGGTGTTCGGTTCCCCTCTGACGCGCGATAGCCCAGTTTCCAATGCCAACCTTGAATACAGACGGCGACACCATCGGCGAGCCGGTGATTGGATCGAAGTCGCTGATAATGAGATCGGGATTAAACGCACTGATCAGTTTGTGCCCTTGGTACAGGCTAGAGAGAAGGTCCGGCATGTGGGTGATGAAGGCCTTCGCAGTCCCACGCTTCGAAATTCCACCTTCGCCATCATCGACCATCTTGTAGCCTGACATTCGCTCGTAACGGGAAGATCCTATCGATTCGAGGAAGAAACGCGGTGGCTCATCACGTCCAGACACAATGATTAGAAGCTCATGTCCATTGGCATCGAGCAATGGTTTGAGGGCAGCGAATCTGGCCAGATGCCCTCTTCCCGTGCTCTGAACACCATAAACAATGCGCATGATTCTTCGCCCCTTGGTCGTTGGTCCTCTGATTGTCCGATGATTGGGGGGGGCAGGTCAATAGGCCTTCATCTCAGGCACAGATTAGCTTGATCATGAAATTAGGTACTTGTGTCCTTGGCAGGAGCTTGCCATGGAGTGAGAATGATCACAAGCAGATTGAAAAAGGAGGGGTCTTATGATCCGTGTGTCTCGTTTGTCTGTACTGTCTTCCGCCGTTCTCATTCTCCTGTTCGCCAGCCTCATGTCTACTACAGGAGCGGAGTCGCCAATAGACCTGATTGTCCAGGCCGATTTCCTCTACATGACACGGTACGTTGAAGAAGACATGACACAAGCCATCGCGTTGTTCGAGGCTGTCATTCCAGACCTAGATACACTATCCATGAATTCCCAATCCTACGTCCTGAATCGCCTGTCTCAGCTGTATTACGAGGCCACCATGTTCTCTGAAGGAGACACGTCAGAGGATGGAGAGCTGTTCGAAAAGGGCAAGGCCTATGGACTGCAAAGCTTGCGACTCAACGCCGAATTTGCAGAAGCTGAGGGCAATGGATTTAACGCAGCTATCGCTTTCGCGAACGATGCGGCGGCTCTGCATTGGGCAGCAAGCAACTGGGGCAAACTATGCGGAATGAATCCCATCGTCGGGCTAACGCAGCAGGACTCTGTTCTAGCCTTATTCTCCCGCGCCGTAGAGATAGATTCCGACTACTGGGGAGGCAGCGCCAGCAGCTCCCTGGGCTCTCTTCTCATCATGTCGCCATCCACATTGGGTGGGGACGAGGATGCAGGATTGGCACTTGTTGAGGATTCAATCACCATTGACCCATCCTATCTATCCAATCGAGTGGTGCTTGCCGAATACTGGGGATTCACCTATAACTTTTTCGGCCAACTCACGGGCGTCCGAGATGCAGAACTCATTGAGCGAGAGTTGACCATCGTTCTCGATGCCGAAGTTGGTGACTGGTTCTTCTGGAATCTCCAAGCCAAGGCATTGGCAGCGAAACTACTCGCCCAATTGCAGGAAATGACAGAATAAGGAAGAGACCTCGGCAAGAGCATGGGCGGCAAAACTGAGGAAACAAGCGGGGACTACAAGGCACCCCTCTGTGCTATCGCCTGCGAACATATCCATGCTCTCGGAACCACAACACGGCCTTTCTCAGGGATTCCTCAATCGGAGTTTGAGGCAAGCCAAGCTCTCGGATAGCCTTCGAGCAATCAAAGTGCCTGAATTTGCGCGCCGTCCGAACAGCGGATATGGGCGCTCGTGGAGCACGATTCAGCATCTTTCCGCGCACAGTCTCATCCACGTAGGCAGCTCCAAGAGCAAGCCAGATTGGAATCCGCACATTCGGAGCTCGGATCCCAGTAATCGTCTCCAGAACGCCAAGAATGTCCCGCAGCGTCAGATTCCTGTTTCCTAGGATATAGCGTTCCCCAATGCGCCCTTTTTCCAAAGCCAGAACGTGCCCCTTAGCCACATCCTCAACATCGACAACATTCAATCCCGTGTTGACATAGGCGGGCATTCTTCCATTGAGAAAGTCAACAACGACTTGGCCAGACGGTGTAGGCTTGATGTCCCAAGGCCCCATAGGCATCGTCGGATTGACCACGGTTATGGGCAGTCCCTGATCACACATCTTGAGAGCAAGCCTCTCGGCAAGAAGCTTGGATTTCTTGTAGTGTCCGGACAGGCTGATTAGCGTTGACGTGTGCTTCTCAGTCCCAAGATTGTAGCCTTCAATGCCAATGGTGGATTCCGTGCTCGTGTAGACAATCTTTGCAGTGCCTGCATTGCCGGCTGCAGTCAGAATGTTCTCTGTACCCTTCACGTTCGTGTCATAGACGACTGATGGATGGGGCGTCCAGAAGGAATACGAGGCGGCAACATGAAACAGCGCATCACAATCGGCAACCGCTCGATCCAACGAGGCCCTATCCGTGAGGTCCCCCAGAGCAATCTCGACAGGCAAACCATCGATGTTCTCTCTGCTGCTGGATTCGCGAACCAGGGTTCTCACTTGGAAGTCCTGCTTCAGCAACTCGCGAACCAGGTTGCCGCCGACAAATCCTGTCGCTCCGGTGACCAGCGCTTTCATCTTGGCGTTCCTCCCCGTGTCATAGCTCAGCAATCAGCCTGTCCATCGCAGTAGCCAAGTTCCTTGACGCCGCTTTCGCGTGCTTGTAGAGACGCCCCACCACAGCAAGATGCTGCGGCTGGCGAAGGAAATAGCCGACGGCCTCTCTCCACAGCACGTCGCCGTCCTCGGTCATCATCTGCTCAAACGGCAGGAGTGGCTCGCGCTTCGTGTCGGACACACTACGAATGATGACGAGCGGGATCCGCCTCTCCGAGGCAATCTCAGCAATCCAGTAGCTCTCCATGTCTACTACAGAAGCGTCGAAAGAATCGGCTAACTCTCCCTTCTCTTCCGGCGAGAGCACGGCGTGAGGAACTGTCACTCCAGTCTTGCAAGAGATGTTGACTGCCACGCCTTCGAGTGCCCCTGTTGCGCGCGCAAGCAAGTCATCGCTGACACAGTAGGCGCCTTGTTGAGATGCTGCATCGTCTGCACAGTGCACGGCTGAATAGAGAACGACGTCTCCTACCCTCAACTCGTCTGTGAGGGCGCCTGCGAATCCGAGCGAAACAAGTGTGGTGATTGGGTAGCGCTCAACGAGATGTCGTGTCGCTGCTTGCGCCCTCTGCTTTCCCATACCCGTCTGCGCCAGAAGAATCTTTCGCCCCTGCCACGTCCCACGAAAGAGGGTGAAAGCGTCTTCAGAAACGGTTTCTGCGATCGTCATCCGCTTTCGCAAGCACGAGATTTCTTCCTTCAACGCACCCAGGAGTGCAATCATCCCGTCTCCTCACGAAAGCATCTCAACGTCGGAAGAGATTCCATTTCATCGTGCGCCATAGACTGGGTAAATTGCTAATAGCTGCATCGACGGCACTCGCCTCGTATCCGCAATGGACCATGCAATTCGTGCAGCGCGGGTCATTGCCTGCACCATAGGCATCCCAATCTGTGTCGTCCATCAGTCCCCGAAATGATCCACAATGAGTATCGGTGATCAGATAGCAGGGACGCTTCCATCCCTTGGGATTCCGCGTCACTGTGCTCCAAGGGCTGCAAGACAGCTCGCGCTTTCCTGCCAGATGCTCCAGGTAGACAGGCGTGTTGTAGAAGGGGAATCGATGACGCTGCTCATAGATCGGCTGGAACGCGGCGATAGCCTCGCTGCGGGTAAGAAAGACATCGGCATCGACCTCTTCATAGCCAAAGGCAGGCGCCACCATGATTCCGTCCACCGGAATCTCAGAGAGCAATACGAACAGCTGCTCGATTTCCTTGAGTTCTCTGCCCTTGTAGATGGTCGTGTTCACCAACACATTGAATCCTGCTTTCTTGGCTGCCTTCATGGCGCGAATCGCTGTATCAAATACACCGCTTTGTCCAGCAGCTTCGTCATGGGTTTCCGCAAGTCCATCAAGATGCAGCACAAAGCTGATATAGGGGCTGGGCGTGAATTTATGGAGTGAGTCTTCCAGCAAAGTGCCGTTGGTGCACAGATTCACGAACCGTTTGGTAGCAATGATCCCCTCAACGATCTGTTGAATCTCCGGCAGAAGCAGCGGCTCGCCTCCCGTGATACTGACCACGGGCGCGCCGGCCTCATCGACGGTAGCGAGACACTCTTCGAGCGACAGCGTCTCATCGAGAATGTCACTGTACTCACGAATGCGTCCGCATCCTGCACAAGCCAGATTGCAGCGAAAGAGAGGCTCTAACATCAGCACAAGCGGAAATCGTTTGATCCCTCGCAACTTGTTCTTCATCAAGTACGTGCCCAAGGACCATGAGAGCCGACCAGAGAATCCCATTTTAACCTCCCGTATTGACCTCCACCTGAGGGGAAGACGCAATGCGATCATACCCCCATTCCTTGAAGGTCATGTGCCAATGCTCGTTCACTTTCGCGACGATATCCTCATTTAGTGTGTAGGCATTCTTCCTGTAATCAGAGATCGACTCGACATATGCACAGAAATCGGGTTCAGCATCAGAGAATCCTGGCAGCCCAAGCGCCTCATAGATGCCCTCCAGTTGTGCCAAAGGAGCCCGCTCCAGATCCTCATATCGGATCTCTATCAGATTTCTCTCTGGAATCAGCGGCTTGTCAGCCAGGAACTGCTCCATCAGTCTTGAGTAGAAGCCAAGCACGTTCGCTTCGATTTGATCGAGGGCGATGTCCTGCAGCTGGGATCGTGGAAGAACAGTTGTGTGCATGTGCATTGTGGACACGAATACCTCGTACGGATTGCGATGGATGTGAATGAACTTGGCATCAGGGAACAGCTCAAGCAATGTCTGGATACGCGCACTGTGAGCGCAGTTCTTGATCACCAAACGCCTGCCACCACGAATCCATGTGATCTTGCGCAGTAGTCGAAGATACATGTCGCACCATCCACGCCTCGCGATCTCAGGCAGCTTGTGAAACAGAACGGCCTTGCCAAACAAGTCGCTTGCCTGACGCGGAAACGAGAACGTGTGTAGAAATGAAAGCGGGGACAGACCGGCAATGGCAAACTCATCTTCTTGCGGCGCATCGAACGCCAGCGGGATGTTATCGATCAGCCGTGTTGGATAGCGCTTGCGTGCTAGCTTCGCTAGTACGGGTTTAATGCGTTTGTCTCCGACGATGCAGAAGCCGGGTGCCATCGCTTGGAATGTGGACAGCGTGCCGAAGTTCTTATCTTGGCAGAGTAGATTCTGCAAATGAGTCGTGCCACTTCGCCAATGGCCGATGATGAACACAGGCGAAGGATGAATAGCCGTTCTTCCAATCGCTCGTCCGTACCGAATGCGTTCCCACAACCGAAGCGGACTCGCAAGTAGGGTGGTAAACAGGACAAACGAGAGACGCGGAATGTAGGCGCGATCTGCACGAGGACGATCCCGAAGAAGGCGCAGCCAGCTTCTAAACGATCCAAGCGCCACAGGATGCTCGGTGTGTGAAGGACGTGCACTGTGTGTCATGGTCTAGCTCCCCTCCCGATTTCCTTTTCCCCTCCGTCGTGATGTTGATTCACCTGTCGCCCGCGTTCAGACAACAAGACAGGCCACAGCCAACCATGAAGGACGTGAAGTACTTGAAGGGGAGCGTCTCTCCTAGACGTTAAAGAGATTACGGACTCCCTTCGAAAGCTCCGTGTTCTTCATGGTGACGATCCTTTCCATTTCTTTGTCGAGCATTCTGGTCAAGGAACTCTTCTGCCCCTCAAGGTCATGTCTTCAGTGCTTTCGTCTAGGCCTCTCTCTCCTACGGATTCCCATCTCGGATCATCACCAGACCAAAGATTGTTGTGGAATAGACGATACCGCCATCTGGGTGCAAGAAGAGTGCGCCGGCCCAGTTGTTGTAGCCCACCCCCGTACCCACACGCTTCTTGTACACCGTATCGCCCGTAACAAAATCGACGGCAGTCAAATACCAAGATGTGATCGGACAGGACTCGCCACGCCAGTACATGTAGGCCAGTCCGTTGCCAAACGACAGCTTGAAGACACCGATGCCCTTCTCATTACTGGCCCAGATTTGCTCACAGACAAAGGATCCATCAGCCTGCTGGTTGACATCGACGCGTGCAAGCCCGGGTTCAGGACGAGACCGAGGGAACCTGTGATGGCCCCAGTTGTTTTCGATAAGCACTGAGTAGATGCCTGTGCCCTCGCCCGTCACGTCCGCGTTCTCAAACCCGGCCACACTGATATCCGTCCCGCTCTTGCCGTCTTCAAACATGGGGATGCTGCATTCCAGCTGTCCGTTGTCGCGTCTAACGAATTGCAGATGAATTTGGGGTTCGGCGTTGTCTGTCAGCGCCACAAGGCCATCCAATCCGCCCATCAGCGTCACGGACGTGCCTGATCCACGCGTGATGTGTCCGGGCTTCTTTCCAGGACCGCGATCGTAGGCGGTGCGCCAATCGACAATGATGTCGCCCTTATCGCCAAGGCTAAATCGGTACAGGGCACGATCCGAGATGATGAACGCGCCGTCTTCGGCCACAGCAAACGAGTTCTCGATGATCTCGTCATCCAACTGCAGTGTCTGAACGGCACCCGAAGCCACATCCACTATGCCTACCACGCCCGCAGTGGTCGCATACCAATAGACCTCGCCGTTCCAATCCGGCAGCACCCACGCAACACTGTCTCGGTGCGGCCATCGCATGGGCATGACGTACTCGCTGAGGTCATATTCGCGCACCAACTTGAAATCCCCATCAGCCTTTGGCGTCTGGATCACTTGAATCGTGTTCCTCGTCGTGGGCACGATCGCTCGATCCTGTTCATCGAGGAAGAAGTACATGCCTGCCCCGATGTACTCCCACGGCATGATGCCTTGGAAGAGCCAATACCAAGGTCGTGAAGGAAGCGAGTGCGATGCCATCTCTTGCAGGGAATAGGGGTCCATCAACTCCAGCTGAAACCCTCTGCCGTTACTGTACACAGCCACCAGCCGCCCTAGCCGGTCATATGTAATCGTTCCATATCCTCCGAATCCTTGGGTTCGTGAGCTGACTTCAGCATTCACGCCGAGGGGGCCACTCGCTTCATAGGCATCGCTAATGTAGCTGTCGCAGTGCATGTTGTTGCCGAGATTGGCTGCCATGAACGGGTGTTGGGGGATCTCCACATGAACGATCGGTTGGGAATTCTCCGTCGGCTGGAACCGAATGAAGTCCGCACACTCCGGCGCAACCACGTCATCGCGATGGAACAGAGTGTTCCAAGCAAGCTTCGTGTACTCCCAAGGAGTGATAATCCACTGGGAGATCTGCGCCACGGGCATCTCGTCATGTGATCCATCGACGCCAGCGAAGTTCGCCGACGTGCTGAAGAGAATCATCCCGAGCAGGATCACCAGAACTAAGCGTTTGAGAATCATCCCTCTCCCACTCTCCATTCACCCGGACGGCGTTCGATGGTTCGAGTCTATCACCTGTTGCTATGAGATGCCGCAGAGTGCAAGAACCAACGGTCGTGCCAGCACCATCCAAGACGATCCGGAACACCCATCCAAAGAGAATCTCTCGGATACAGGAGCCGGGACCGCAAACCAAGATAATCCACTGTGAGATTCCGGATCTCTACGAACTCGACAGCTTCCGATGGAGTCGAGTTCGGCCTTGCCTGTCTCAACACAACATGCGAACATGCGGGGAACTAGGGAGACAAGGGGAGGTTACAGAGTGTCTGGATCAAAAGACGGATTCGTGCTGTGGTTTACCGGATTGTCCGCATCGGGCAAGACGATGCTCGCCAAGACCGTCGAGCGCAAGCTGATCGAACGGGGCATTCACGACGTTCAGCGCCTCGACGGCGATATCGTTCGTCAAGACCTCACCCGCGATTTGGGCTTCTCGAAAGAGGATCGAGACGAGAACATCCGCCGCATTACGTTTGTCGCCGAGTTGCTGTCCAATAACGGCGTTGCCACGATGTGCTCGTTCATTTCTCCCTATCGAAACGCTCGCGCCAATGCACGGGCACGATGCAATCACTTCATCGAAGTCTATGTCGAGTGTCCGCTGGAAACGCTTGTGGAGCGCGATCCCAAGGGCCTGTACAAGAAGGCACTAGCTGGCGAAATCAAAGGCTTCACCGGTGTTGACGATCCTTACGAAGCCCCGGAATCGCCTGAGATTATTGTCCATACCGGCAGCGAGAGCATCGAAGAGTCCTCGCAGATCATTCTTGCTTATCTAGAGCAGCAAGGCCTAATCAGCGCAGGTGAGAGCCGCTCGACGATCGGAGCAGTTCCACCCGACCTTGTCAATCGCATCGCCCAGCATCCCGAGAACCTGCCACAGCCCGACGGCCCCTGCCTGACGTTGTCCGACGCACACCTGTGCGAGTTGGATGCCATTGGCTGCGGGCTGTACAGCCCATTGACTGGATTCATGACGCAAGTCGAATATGACCGCGTTGTCGAAGCAATGCGGTTGCCGGATGGCACGGTGTGGGCCGTTCCCGTTACCTTGCCCATTCCCGTCAGTCTGGTGGATGACATCAAGCACGGCATGATTCTGTCGCTGTGTGACGAGGCGGGGACTGTCTACGGACTCCTCGAAGTTAAAGACGTGTTCGTTCGTGATCTGGAGCGCGAGGCGCAGGCTGTCTATGGAACGACCGATCCCGCTCATCCCGGTGTGGCGAGGTTGTTCGCCGAATCCAAGACCGTCGTTGGTGGCGACATCCATCTCCTCAAACGTGCCCCCATCAGTCAGCATCCCCTCAATCTCGATCCTGTTCAGACGCGCAAGGCGTTTGCCGACAAGGGCTGGCAGACCGTTGTTGCCTTCCAGACGCGCAATCCCATCCATCGCGCGCATGAATATCTGCAGAAGTGTGCGTTAGAAATGGCCGATGGCTTGTTCATCAATCCCCTTATTGGGGAAACGAAGGAAGGCGACATACCGGCAGATCTCCGCATGAAATGCTACGAGGAAGTCCTTGAAGGCTATTACCCGGAAGATCGAACTCTGTTAGGCACGTTCCCCATTCCCATGCGCTATGCCGGACCACGAGAAGCCCTTCATCACGCCATTTGTCGCAGGAATTACGGCTGCACCCACATCATCATTGGCCGCGATCATGCCGGTGTCGGCAGCTACTACGGTACCTACGACGCCCAACAAATCTTCGATCGCTTTGCACCCAGTGAGCTAGGTATCACGCCGCTAAAGTTTGAGCATGCCTTCTACTGCAAGGCGTGTGGCCAGATGGCCAGTGCCAAAACCTGCCCTCATGGCAAAGAAGATCACGTCTTCTTGTCGGGGACCAAGGTGCGAGAGATGTTGCTCGACGGCACACCCATCCCCGAAGAATTCACCCGCCCCGTCATCGCGGACATCCTGAGACAAGCCGCCAAGACAGACGACTCAGGGAGCTAACACCCGACAAGCTTCTCACCATGAGGGGAGTGAAAGAGCGGTGCAACAACCAGACGCAGAGCCATTCCTTACCATGAAGGGCATGAAGGAATTGAAGGGAAACGCAACAACCCTCAAACATGAGGATACATCTCCCTCTCAGCAACGCGTAGCGTTCCCAGGCGCACAGAGCTCCAGGAGAGGGGAAAAGACAGCATAACCATGAAGCGCATGAATGGATAGAAGAGGGGGCGCCAAGCCCCAGAACGCTACCGCTTCTAGCGATGAAGCACATGCCAATCTTGTGAAGACGATCTACCCCTTGAGACGGATTTGCTTCGCCGTGCTAGCTCCTGGCACAACACGCGTCTTCATGTACTTCATGGTAAATCGTGCATTGTGCCACTCGTGCCTGCGGGAATCAGAATACAAGCGGATTTCAGTCTCCCGGTAGATGTTTCCCATAAGATCTAGCACTGTGCCCTATAATCCCTTTACGCTTCTGGCGGGGGAGGTTGGCATGAATGCGGTGTGGGCGATTGGCTGCGTGAGCTTGGCGATCTGGATCGTATTGCTCGTTGGTCGTGGCGGGTTCTGGATGCCGCGTCCTCAGCTGTGCCTATCCAAACTGCGCAATGAACTAAATCAGGACATCTGCGTTGTTGCTGTCATTCCAGCACGCGATGAAGAAGACGTCATCGGACAGACGCTGCCGACCGTGCTTGGTCAAGACTTCCCTAGCGACTTCCGAGTGATTCTGGTCGATGATCGAAGCGAGGACCGTACTGCTGCAATCGCACGACAGGCTGCTGAGCAAAGCGGGTTTGCCCATCGTCTGACTGTGCTTCCCGGCACCCAATTGCCCGAGGGTTGGGCAGGCAAGGTGTGGGCCATGAATCAGGGTGCTGAACAGGCCGCAGCAGGATCGGCAGACTACATCTGGTTCACGGATGCTGACATTGCCCACGACCCCGGTGTTCTTCAGGCTCTGGTGAAGAAGGCGGTAACAGAAGACCTCGATCTGGTGTCGGTGATGGCGCAGCTGCGCATTGACTCTCGTTGGGATCGGTTGCTGATTCCCGCGTTCGTCTATTTCTTCGCCAAGCTGTATCCATTCCGATTCGTCAACAATCCGAGACTCCGCACAGCAGGCGCTGCTGGCGGATGCATCTTAGTACGCCGAAAAATACTGGAAGACGCAGGCGGCATCGCTGCCATTCGCTCGGCGCTCATCGACGATTGCGCCCTCGGCAAGCTGATCAAGCGACATGGAGGTCGGGTGTGGCTCGGTTTCACGAAAGCCGTACGTAGCGTCCGCGTCTATGGCACGCTACAGAGTGTGTGGGACATGGTGGCGCGTTCGGCATTCCATCAACTGAATTATTCCATCATCAAGCTGGTGGGGACGGTGGTTGGCATGCTCCTCATTTACGCAGCCCCTCTCGCGATCACCCTGGCCGGCATCTTGACTACCAAGGTCGGGCTCACCGCGCTAGGCGGTGCAACCTGGGCACTGATGGCGCTCAGCTTCGTTCCCATCTTGCGGCACCAGCAAGCGGGAATCTGGCAGGCTCCACTTCTTCCTGTTGCAGGGATTCTCTATACCGCAATGACTGTCTCATCCGCTTGGCGGCATGCTACGGGGCGCGGGGGCATGTGGAAGGGCCGCCCCTACGCTGGGTCATGAGGGAATCGTCAACTGCTCAAAGCGAGACTGCTTTTCACCATGAAGAACATGAAGGGGCGAGCTATGCCATGAGCTAGCTCGTTGAAGGGGAACGCATCTACCCCCACCCACAAGAATCTATCTCCCGCCAAGCAACGCAGGCGTTGCCAGACGCGTAGGGGCGCGGAGAAGAGCGGGGGCAGTGTTTGAATCCAGAACCAAATCGACATTCCAAGTATGGAATCCTGTTACTGCAACCCTAATTTAGCGCTTGGTGTTCCCCTTCATGTTCTTCATGCCCTTCATGGTGAAGGGTTTGATTCCGCCCTAGTCTTCTGATAGCGCCCTCTCAAAATAGTAGGCAACAAACTCAAAAGAATCCGAAGGATTCTCAAAGTAGTCCACGTGGTCGGCCTTGAATTCTTCGGCATCGACATTACCCTCGCCACGCCAAAGACGCTCAGGGATGGCATCCCAACGACACAACTCCATGGCGATGATGCGAATCGTTGCTCGAACCGTCAGCGCGCTGTCATAGACATCATAGAGCTCTCCGACAACAAGGGGATCGTCGTAGTCACCATCTGCTACATCGACATCGCCCAGCTCGACAACACTGGCCGTCTTCTTCCCTTCGACGATTTCCTGTACCAAAGCATCTGCAACGAACTGAATGCGTCGTCTACGTGAGATCATGATGCCTCCTAGGGTGCATTACCCGTGTCCATCGCCCGAATTCTATTGGCCCGTGCCGCAAGTCGTCTGTCTAGCCCTTCCGCGCTGAAATCATGAGGTACCAGTGTGTTGAATGTCGTTCGCCATTGACCATTTCCACGCCAAGTTTTGCCTGCTCTTCTGACGTCAGATGATCGAAGATGTCATGAATCTCAGCAGTATTCTCAGCTGAAACGCGGGCCGTCAAGGCCGATACAGGACGGAGTTTGGTATAGGGCTCGACAATCTCGACAGACAAGTCGGCGTCCTCCAGAAGCTCAATCCATTGACTGGCTCTGTACTGACGAACGTGTGATTCATCATGAAGGAAGTCCAGGCGATGCATTGTCTCATCGACCCAATCATCTTCGGGCACACTACGATCGTCAATGAGCAGCATGCCTCCAGGCCGGAGCGTGCGAATCATCTCGCGCAACGCCCTCTTGATATCACTGAAATGATGCGCAGCTCGACGACACGTGACCAGATCAAACGATCCGTCGAGTTCGCGAGGAAGCTGATGGACATCGGCAGTCCGGAACGAGACATTGGCAATGTTCTGTTCAACAGAAAGCTTGCGCGCTTCGACAAGCATCTGTTCCGTGAGATCGAGCCCGATCACTTCGCGAACATGGGGAGCCAATGCAAGAGCTGTATGCCCAGTTCCCGTACCAACATCAAGCACATGCCAGTCAGATTTCGGTGCAGCTATTTCGACCAATCGCCCCAAAACCTGCTGATCCGTATGGGCAATGCTGGTCGTGTAGAGATCGGCACGTTTGCCAAAGATTTCCTTTGCTCGCTCTTCGTAACTCGCTGCCTCTGTCATTGGTAGCCTCCATGGAGCCTGAGCCTAAGAATCGGCGGCATTGTACTGGCGTTCTCCAAGCATGCAAACAGGCATCTGAGGCGCGTCTTGGTTCTACGATGACTTGCACTGAGCGAATCTTCCTGTAACATGCATGCATCATGACTAGGACAAACCGGTTCGCGAGCGCAGAGAATCAGAACGCTGCCCCCGCGTTGTTTGGTTTCGTTTCCAGCATGGTCATGCAAAGCACCACTTTGTCTCGATAACCTTCTAGGTTAGAGACGAAGTGGCGACAAGGACCGCAGTGATTCTCACTGGGGTCTTTTCTTGTTGTTTTTTTGGCAGAGTTCTAATGACTGGAGGTCAAGAATGGGCAATGGATTCGCAACAAAGGTGGTTCACGCAGGTGAGGGCAAGGGCAAGCCATACGACGCCGTGACCATGCCCATCGTACAGACGTCGACCTATGCATTTGCCAATACGCAAGAGATCCTTGAGTTTGTTGAAGAGAAGGAATCCGGAGAAACAAACTTGAGGGGAGAGTATGGGCGCTATGGCAATCCCACGCAGTCAGCGGTGGAAGAGAAGGTGGCTGCATTAGAGGGGGGAGAATGCGCATTGCTATTCTCTAGCGGTATGGGCGCACTGAGCACCCTGTTGTTGTCCCTGCTTTCCCGCGGAGATCATCTCGTCATCGCCTCGAGCACGTACCGCCAAACGCGAAACATCGCACTCGATCACCTATCACGATGGGGAATCGACACAACGTTTCTCAAGGACGGGAGCATTGACAATCTCGAAGGCAGCCTGCGCCCCAACACGAAGCTAATCCTGTGCGAGGCACCGACCAATCCATATCTGCGCGTTATCGACTTGGATCGCGTGAGCCAGATTGCCACGAAACACGGCATCGTTACGGCTATTGACAGCACATTTGCCACGCCCGTCAATCTACGTCCGCTGCATCACGGCATCGACCTCGTCTTCCACAGTGCAACGAAGTACTTGGGCGGACACAACGACCTGCTTGCCGGCGTCATCGTTGGCTCTCAAGCCCTGCTGTCCCCGATAGAGACGCTACGCGGTGTTCTCGGTTGTGTCGGAAGCCCTCATGATGCCTATCTGCTGTTGCGTGGATTGAAAACGCTCGATCTACGCGTTCAGGCTCAAAACAAGACAGGCCAACGAATCGCCGAATTTCTTGAGAAGCACCCTCGTATTAGCGCTGTCTATTACCCGGGATTGCCATCCCACCCCGATCATGCCGTTGCCGCTCGCCTAATGACGGGATTCGGTGGCGTGGTCAGTTTCGAGGTGGTCGGAGATGGAGCTCAGGCAAGTGAAGTCATTGACCACCTACAGATCCCCTATATCGGTCCGACGCTGGGGGGAGTGGAAAGCATCGCCCAGCAACAAGCCCTGTTCATCTCGCGTGATCCAGCCAAACGCTCTGCCTCAGGCGTCTCAGACAGTCTGATTCGGTATGCCGCGGGGATTGAGGATGCCGATGATCTAATCGCAGATCTCAGTCAAGCTCTGGACTCAGTCACAGTCCGTACGGTGGCCAGCACATGATCGTTCACAAATTCGGAGGAACATCGCTTGGCACAGCAGAACGCATTGCCTCTGTTGTCGAGATCCTCGATGCAGGCCGTAGCCAACAGCCTGTCGTTATTGTCTCAGCTCTCAGTCGCGCAACAGACCGCTTGATTGCTGCGGCTCGTGCCGCCGCCCTAGGCGATGAGGCTGCCTGTAACAAGGCACGTGCATGGCTTGACGAAACCCACCATACAGTGGCTGAGAATCTTCTCTCTTCACACCCTGAATGCGAGGGACTCCACAAGATCATTGATGAACACCTCGATCGCCTGGGACAGTTTCTCGACAGCATTGCCATTCTTGGTGAAATGACCGTACGCGGTCATGACGCTGTCGCTTGTTATGGTGAGAAACTCTCCTCAGCCATCGTGGCAGCTACGCTTCGTTGCCGGGACATTCCCGCCCAGGCTATTAGCGCAACAGACCTCATTCGAACCAATGACCAATTCGGATCTGCCGTTCCTCAGATGGATGTGACTCGAGAGCAGGTTCGCGATCGCATTCTTCCCCTAATCAAGGACAACGTAGTTCCCATCATTACTGGTTACGTTGGTGCGACAGTCGATGGTATCCCGACAACACTCGGCCGAAGCGGCAGTGACTTCTCTGCTGCCATCATCGCCGCTAGCCTGGACGCTGACGAGCTTCGCATCTGGACAGATGTAGATGGCATTCTTACCGCTGACCCCAATGTCGTCCCAAGCGCCCGCGTACTGCGAGAACTGTCGTACGAGGAAGCCACACGTCTTGCCCGCTTCGGTGCAGAGGTGCTTCACCCACGTACCATCGGCCCTATCATCAAGAAGGGTATCCCTCTTTGCATCCTCAACAGTTTCAACCCAACAGATGCGGGAACACGCATCGTCGAGTCTCCGTCGACAGATCGTCAGTTGTGGCCGGCCATCGTATCTGCCACTGGGTTGCAGTTGTTGCGCCTACAGAGCAAGGACGGTCCATGGCAATTGCGTTCAGCAACTGCCGCACTCTCCAGATTGGATGATGCGGGTATTGCCGTCCGCATGTTTAGCCAATCGTTCTCTGAACAGGGGATCAACCTCGTCGTTGGCGATCAGGATGCCGAGCACAGCCTGCGCCTGCTTTCGCAATCGCCAGGAGACTCAAGCACGTCTGCGCGCAACGTCTATGCTTTGGATACGATAGAACAGGTGGCCACAGTATCGGTGATCGGACTCCTCAGAAATGGCCAGAACGGGATTGCGTCAGGCTCCTGCACTCCAGGGATCGCTGTGCAGGCGTTTGCTGCATTGGGAAAACATGGCGTTCGTGTCGTTGCCGTCGCGCAGGAAGCGACGGAGGATAGCGTGACCTTCTGCATTCCTGCAGAAGAAGTAGCCGAGACCGTTCGATTCCTACATCGTGAGCTCGGCCTGGAGAATGGAAAGAAGGAGGAGTCAAGGCATGTCGACTAGGGAGCAGTGGCGTGCGTCCATTCGCCCGCGTATCGAGCATGCCCAAGAAACCCTCAAGGGAATTGAGCCTGGCGATCTTGCGGAACGTTGCGGTGGCACGGTCTGTGATGACGGCATCAAGCTGTCTCTCTTTACCACGTCCCTTTGCATATCGGTTCCCGGATTCGAAGTTCAGTCTGAGGAGGGAGTGCTCTGTAGGGAAGAGACCCAGCTTCTCATCCTCGACTATCTCACGCATCGTGAAAGCACAGCCCCGTCTCCCGTTACGAGTCCCGATTGGATTGGATTCCAGGAGCTTCCTAATGGGGCGTTCTACGTCAAGGCCTTTCGTTCCTATACATCTACTGTGTTGTTGGAACGGCTAGATGGAAACACAGATCGTTTCAGCCGTGCCTGCGAGAGCTTCGGTGGTGCCTCCTTCTCGTTGGCAGACGCATCCTACTCATTTCGAGCACTACCGAGTGTCAACCTAGCCCTTGTATGGTGGGCAGGAGATGAAGAATTCCCAGCTCACGCCAATGTCTTATTCGATCGAGCTGCAGCAGCGGCATTGCCCGTCGATGGCATGGCGGCACTCGGGCGATTGCTATGTCATGGTGTGTTGGCGGCAGTCGATACCGAAGATCAGGAGTTGCCCCGTACAATAGATGCCGCAGAATCCACAAGGAGTCACAATGTCGAAGATCATTGCTGAGCTAGCGATCCGCGGTGCCTGCGATTTGGTCTGCCAAGCTCGCGACAGCCTCACAACGGCCATCGCCACTCATGGGCAAACGCGTGCCGTTGGTTTTTCAGACACAGCCTATTCCCTACCACTGACGCTGGCTCTGACGGGGTTGAGTGTGAACACACTCGAATTGGCTCAGGCAGCGTTGAAACATGCCGAAGCGTTGCTCCCATCAGACGAACCAGGAGAAGGTTTTGCTCCCGTGCTGGAAGCCGGACGTGCCGCCCTTATCGCTGAGGAACTCCTTGAAGCCCTCCGATTGTTGGATTCCAAGGAAGTCCCAACCAAGCCTGGTACGGTTGGCGGATTCCCAGGAGATTCTTCATTGCGGTCGCAGGGCATTAAGCTCGTCGATGGCCGCATGCCTGGTGTCGCTGCATGCGTAGGCGCGCCTTCAACCAATGCCCAAGCCGTAGCCATTGCTCGTGGCCTGCAAGAACGCAATATCCTCACCTTCCTTGCCTCTAGCACTGGCGGACGGTCCATGGAAAATCAGTTGACTGAAGAGGGGATCGAAACCAACTGGGATACCTTTCTTGTTCCGTTGGGCACATCCACATCGTCTGCTGTGCATGCCCTTGGATTTGCTGCACGAGCTGCGATGACCTTCGGTGGCATCAAGCCCGATGGACCTGACGCAACGAAGCAGATTCTCGCGTACTGCAAGGAACGCGTATTCGCTTTCGTTCTCGCATTGGGCTCAGACGATTTGGCCTCTGAAGACGGACTCAATCATGCGTGCAAGAAACTGGCGACAGCAGCGGGCGCACTGAATTTCGGATTTCCAACAATCACAGACGCAGACATCCCCCAAATCCTCGAACATGGCATCTGCCAATACGAAGCCATTGTCAGCAATGTTCCGCTGGACCGAATCGTTCAACGGGCTGTCGAAGTACGCGGCCTGAAGCTGGAAGTCACTGAGATCCCAATCCCCGTCGCTTATGGTGCTGGATTCGAAGGCGAACGCGTACGCAAGGCCCAGATGCACGTGGAGTTTGGCGGCAATCGAACCGATGCCTTTGAACTGCTACGGGGAAAGCAAATGGACGAAGTGGTCGATGGACACATTGAGCTAGTGGGTCCAGATATCGACGTCGTCGCGCCTGGTGATGCTTTGCCCTTTGGCGTCCTTGTCGATGTTGCCGGACGCGGCTTCAAGGAAGCATTCGAAAGCGTGCTGGAACGACGTATTCACGAGTTCGCATCGTGGGCTAATGGCGTGTTCCATATGGGACAGCGCGGCATCGTGTGGGTGCGAATCAGCCACGAAGCGTTTGCGCAAGGCCTCAGATTGAGGCACTACGGTGAGCTATTGATCGCCAAGCTTCGCGGAGAGTTCGGTGCCATTCTCGACAAGATTCAAGTGACGATCCTGACACAGCCTGAAGACGTCGCCAAGCATCTAGCTGAAGCCAAGGCTGTATATCAGGAGCGTGACGAGCGCATCCAAGGCATGCAGGATGAGGATACAAAGACCTACTACTCATGTACGCTTTGCCAGTCCTATGCCCCCAATCATGTCTGTATCGTGACGCCAGAACGCCCGGGCTTGTGTGGTGCCTATACATGGCTCGACTGTGCAGCCAGCTTTGAGATGAATCCGCATGGTCCCAATCAACCCGTGCCCAAGGGCGTGACGCTTGAACCCGTGAAGGGGCAGTGGCAGGGTGTCAACGACTTCCTCGACGGAGCATCAAACGGCGCATTGGAGCGATTCAACGCCTATTCGATTATGGAGGATCCGATGACCAGCTGCGGATGCTTCGAATGCATCACTGCCATCGTTCCTGAAGCCAATGGCGTGATGATTGTCGATCGCGAATTCAGCGGTATGACGCCGGTCGGCATGACGTTCTCAACCATGGCTGGTGAGATCGGTGGAGGCATTCAAACGCCAGGATTCCTGGGCGTCGGCAAGCTCTACATTGGCAGCAAGAAGTTCATTTCCGCAGAAGGCGGCATTAGCCGCGTGGTATGGATGCCCTCCGCGCTTAAGGAAGAATTGCGTGACCGATTGCAAGCTCGGGCTGAAGATGCGGGTGTTCCCGATCTGCTTGACCGAATCGCCACAGAACTGGATGCAACAGCCCCAGATGAATTGGTAGTCTTCCTTGAGTCAGTCAGCCATCCTGCACTGACCATGGATTCGCTATTCTAGAGATCAAGGCTTGGACTGGAAAAGCATCTTAGCCCGAAAGGCTCTTACCATGAAGGTGCGTGCTTTGCCACGAGCTAGCACGGTGAAGGGAAAACAAAGGACCAAAAGCTTTTTACCATGAAGCGCTTGAAGAAGTCGAAGGGGAACCAAAACCCGAAAGGCCTTTTATCGTTGGGGGCTTGAAGGGGAATCGCCAAAAAAGGAGGGTTCCTTCATGCGCTTCATGGTAGAACGTGTTGGTTTTAGGTGTTGGATCAAGGACCTGAAAGGATTTTTACCACGAGGGGATTGATGGGGGAATCGAACCCTGAACAGGGGGTTCCTTCATGCGCTTCATGGTAGAACGGGTTGGTTTTAGGTGCTGGATCAAAGACCTGAAAGGATTCTTAGCATGCGGGGATTGATGGGGGAATCGAACCCTGAACAGGGGGTTCCTTCATGCGCTTCATGGTAAATTCTGTAGTTTGGCGGCTAGCTGTGAGCTGCATGGTTCGGATTAGATGTCTTAGGAGACGTTGATGGCCAAGTTAAGCGGAATCGAGATCTACAAGAATTTGCCGCGCACCAACTGCGGCGATTGTGGCCTGCCCACGTGTATGGCCTTCGCCATGCAAGTGGCCTCCAAGAAACAGGCCCTCGACGTCTGTCCGCACGTATCTGACGAGGCTCGCGCAGTTCTCGGCGATGCTCAGACACCGCCCATGGCCACACTCAAGTTGGGAAACGGTGATGCTGCCTGGACTGTAGGCGGGGAAACCGTCATGTATCGACATGAGGAGCGCTTCCAGCACGCCCCGATGGTGGCCATTCGCATCGCGGCAACCCTCACTTTTGAGGACATTTACGATCGTTTAATGGCCATCGAGGCCCTCCAGTTTGAGCGCGTTGGGAAGACGATTGGCGTTGATGCCATCGCCATTTCAGATGCCGGCGTTGGTGCTGAGTCGTATGTCGCTGTCGTAAAAGAGATTTCCAGCAGGACGGATCGTCACATCCTCCTTCTCTGCAGCGATCCTGACGTACTTGGCCCCGCAGTCGCCGCCATCGCAGATCGGAAGCCCCTGCTGGTTGCTGCTACTGAGGACAATGCTGACGCTGTCGCCGCGCTGGCTGTTCAACATGCCGTACCCATTGTCATCCGTGCCTCTGGTATCGAGTCTACAGCCGCTCTGGCTGAGAAGCTGGCCGCAGCTGGACTCAAAGACGTCGTGCTAGATCCTCAGCCGAGGAACGAATCTGAAGCGATTGGAAGCCTGACTCAGCTTCGCCGCCTCGCCCTCGAGCAGCGTGTGCGTAGCGCGGGACATCCAACTTATGTCGATGTTGGCGCGCTCGTCTGCGCCGACTGCGTCAGCGGCGCCGACTGCGTCGGCGGCGGCGAGCCTGATTCAGACACGCGGGCCACCCAGGAAATGACTGTCGGCCTCTCGCTGATCATGCGCTATGCTGGCGTACTCGTGCTCGACACGATTGAGGCCTGGGCCATCCATCCCATCGTAACAGCGCGACAAGACATCTATACCGATCCGCAGGTTCCCAATGAAGTGGAAGCCAAAGTGTATGAGATCGGACATCCAGGACCCGATGCTCCCGTACTGGTCACAACGAATTTCGCCCTCACCTACTTCACGGTTGCTGGCGAAGTGGCCAACAGCAAGGTCCCCTGTTTCATGAGCGTGATCGACACCGAGGGCATGGGCGTCCTCAATGCCTATGCCGACGATCGCCTCACAGTCGAGAAGCTGGTTGCCGTCGTTCGAGAACAGGGAGCGATGGATCGCGTGAACCACAATCGCCTCATTATTCCTGGCCTCGTCGCTCGTATGCGGATGGGGATTGAAGAAGCTTCAGGATGGGACGTCATTGTCGGGCCTGACAATGCCAGCAGCATCCCCCACTTTCTTCACCAACATCAGCAAAAAGTGAGAGTTAAATGAGTCAGGTACGGGTGACCTTCCTTCCCGAGAACCGCAGCATCTTTGTTGATGTGGGAACAACGATTGCCGACGCTGCCCGGCAAGCAGCCATTGTCCTCACCGCTCCCTGTGCAGGATCGGGCACATGCGGCCGCTGTCGCGTGTTGCTGGCTGATGTAGGATCTGTGCTCGCGTGTCAGCATCGCATCACTGACGACTTGACTGTCGAAATCCCGGCCACGTCTCGACCAGGAAGTTTGGCCGTACATCTGACATCAACTATCGAGAGCACAGAATCAAGCAGACCTCTTCATCCGTTGGCCAGCAGTTCCGCTACATCAGGCAGCGCTCATGGAGTCGCCATCGACATTGGCACCTCCACAGTGGCCTGTGAACTTGTCGATTTACGAACGGGCCACGTTCTCATGCGTGCAGGCCGTGCTAACAGCCAAGCCGCTTTCGGCGCAGAAGTTACACGGCGTATCGAACATGTCGAAGACCATGGCTCAGACGATCTGGCTGAATCCGTGAGTTCAGATATCAACACGCTGGTCGCTGAGATGACACAGGCCGTCGAGGAACCCATCGACTTGGGAGCAATGACCGTTGCCGGAAACACGGCCATGCTCCATTTCTTCCATCGCTACGATCCATCCAGCATTCGCCGCGCGCCCCATGTACCCTTGGTCGCATCACCGCCGACCTTGTCTGCATGCGAGCTGGGCCTTGAACTCGACTCCGATCCCCTCGTCTATTCCCTGCCTTCTATTGGAGGTTGGGTAGGCGGAGACATCACAGCCGGAATTCTGGCAACGGGTCTGCACAAGAGTGATGCCTTGACCATGATGATTGACATCGGCACCAACGGAGAAATCGTCCTTGGAAATAGAGAATGGCTAATGGCATGTGCGGCGTCTGCTGGTCCCGCTTTTGAGGGCTGCGGTATCTCCTGCGGCTCGACGGCTACACCAGGAGCCATCGACAGGCTGTCTTTAGATAAATCAGGCACGATCTCCTGGCATACGATTGACGATGAAAAGCCTCATGGGCTATGTGGCTCGGGTCTCATTTCGGCGATTGCCCAGCTGTTTCGTGCTGGCATGATTGATCGAGCCGGTGGCATTCTTGCGCCCGATGTCGCACTCGGTGAACCCGGCATCCTGCTTGTGCCTGCCTCACAAACGAGTACAGACCGTCCGATTGCCCTCCTGCAACGCGACATCGACAGTGTGTTGTTGGCCAAGGCGGCCTTATTTGCTGGAACGCAATCTCTGCTGCAAGCCGCAGATCTATCTGTCAGCGATCTTGATCGCCTCATCATCTGTGGCGGTTTCGGCAGTGTGCTGGATGTCGAAGATGCCATCACCTTGGGGCTTATCCCGGACCTAGATCGCACAAAGATCACGTTTGCTGGCAACACCTCGTTGCGAGGGGCTCGCATAGCCCTACTCAGCCAGGAAGCGTGGGCTGAAGCTATCGATATCGCTGCTAGGACGGGCTGCATCGAACTCATTGATGATCCCGACTATTTCGAGAGGTTTTCATCTGCCCAATTCTTGCCTCACACGGATCTGACACTGTTCCCAAGCGTAAGAGCACCTACGAGGAGGGCTTGATGGGAATCACGATTGCCATTGCTGGAAAGGGCGGCGTGGGTAAGACTACAGTCAGCGGCCTCATCATCGAGGCGTTGCGCCGTAGAACAGGCGGGCCCATTCTTGCCATTGATGCCGACCCCAATGCCACACTGGCCGATGTGCTTGGCCTCGATGTCGCCATCACGCTCGGTGAGATGCAGGCAACGACACTAGCAAACATCCGTGACTTGCCCAGCGGCGTGCCCCTGGGTCGCCACATCGAGTACGAGTTGCATCGCGCTATGGTCGAGAGCGACGGCGTCGACCTCATTACCATGGGACGCGGTGAAGGGCCTGGCTGCTACTGCGCTGTGAACAGCATTCTACGGCGTTGTTTGGAGACCTTGTCTACAGGCTACCCTTACACCGTGCTCGACAATGAAGCGGGCCTAGAGCACTTGTCACGGCGTGTGTCCCAAGGCGTCGATGCCTTGATCGTCGTCAGTGACGGTAATCCTGTAGCGCTTCGTGCTGCCGTACGCATCAACGGACTGGTCGATGAGCTGAAACTGGGACTGAAGCACCGGGGTCTCGTCCTCAACAACCTGCGCGACAGTCTGGGGAGCAAGGCCCAAGCCATCTTGGAAGAAACGGGCCTACCCGTACTAGCACAGCTATCCCATGACGAGGCCATTGCCGACCTGAACAACGACGAACGCCCGCTGTCTGAGCTTCCTGACAACCATCCGGTTCTTCAGAAAGTGGACGGATTCCTGACTGCACTGCTTGCCAACAAGAAGGAGATTGCGACATGACGAATCCCTTGCCCAATGTGGCCCGAACTGGATTGAAGACGATCCATGCTGTCACCATCGGTGCCACGCCTGAAGACGGCGGCACGCGCACGTCGACCGTGACTATAGGTGGCGCGTCAGTCATGCCTTTCCATCACTTTGAAGGCGCCATGCCTCACCGTCCGGCTGTCGCCATGGAAATCACAGACATCGCCCCCACAGATTGGCCACCCGCGTTGCTGGCACCGATTGCTGATGTGATGGACGATCCCGCAGCCTGGGGGGCACGTGTTGAGCAAACCTTCGCCCCCGATCTTGTCTGTCTGCGCTTGGCTGGCTGTGATCCCAATGGGGCTAATCGAAGCCCCGAAGAAGCGGCAGAAGCAGCTGTAGCTGTGCAAAACGCCACTGGGTTACCACTCGTGGTCTGGGGATGTGGCGATCTGGAGAAGGATGCCAAGGTGTTTCCTGCTGTTGCTGAAGCCTTGGAGGGCGAACGTTGCCTGTTGGGCACGATCACTGAGAAGAACTACCGCACGCTAACTGCCCTGGGGTTGGCCTATGGCCACAGTGTGATTGCCGAATCGCCCGTCGACATCAACATGGCCAAACAGGTCAATATTCTGGCCATGGACGCAGGATTCCCTAAAGATCGTCTTGTCATCTATCCAACGACGGGTGCACTGGGTTATGGCATCGAGTACGTCGTATCGATTATGGAACGCTTGCGATTGGGCGGACTGGGTGGCGACAAACTCGTCGCCATGCCCATTGTCGGTGACATCGGCAAAGAAGCCTGGAGTGTGAAAGAAACGCGGGCAACCTTGGAAGAAGCGCCCTCCTGGGGCGATCCAGAAAAGCGTGCGCCAGCTTGGGAAACGGCCACTGCCCTCACCTACATCCATGCCGGAGCCGACCTCGTCATCCTCCGACATCCCGATGCCGTCCGAGACACCAAAGCAGCAATAGCCAGGCTCATGACTGGCTCCAAGTCAGACTAAACAGAACCATTCTCTCGCAAAGCCGCCAAGGGCGCCAAGGAAATCAAATTCGTGCTCCTGTTGAGTATTTTGGTTCGGCAGTTCCCCTGTTCAGTGGATTCCGCTCTTCTCTGCGTTCTTTGCGGCTTGGCGAGAAACAGCTTGGTGCTAGTTGCGGGTTTGGATCTAAACACTGGGCATGCTCTTCTGTGCGTTCTTCGCGCCTTGGCGAGAGATAGCTTGGTACTAGTTACGGGTTTGCATCTAAACACTGGGCATGCTCTTCTTCGCGTTCTTTGCGGCTTGGCGAGAGACGGCTTGGTGCTAGCTGCGAGGACGGAGGGCTTCGGCTGCTCTTTTGAGCATAGCCAATCGGTCATGCGCGGCAGGTTCATCGTTGGTGAGATGCGGTAGACCACAGGGGCCGGTGATGAGGTCTCCTGGCTGGTAGTCAGTCACTTGCTCAACGTCTGTGATGCCCCAAGCAATCCGTTTGCCCTGGCGATCGTCGTAATACTTTTTGATATCAAACATCGACGCATCGAAGCTGATGATGTCGATAGGCGCGGCAAACATCTGATCCCACTGCATGTTCCCGCACGTATGGACGCCACGGGTTACGGGGAAGCTACTGAAGATGGGTTCCCATAGCCGCACGAAATCGAACCCCACATACCCCAAAGACGGCTCATCAAGAAACAGAATGATCTCTTCAGCCTGCAGGCCATCGAGCACGGCTTCGACATGGGCATACACTCGCATGACGGCATCGTCCTCGCCGTACGCCCCTTGGATAAGTGTGGCAGGGCCAATGCACTGGACTTTGACCGTCTTGAATTGCTGCTTCTTGAAGGTTTCCAAGCATGTCAGTTGCCCCGGATTCTTGATGTACTCCGTCATCCCATCACCCAACGCCGTCAACTCAGGCAGGAACGGAATGTCATGTTGCAGGCTGTAGGCCATTGCGGCATCCACATCCGTGAATGGTAACGAGCCAATCTGCGTGATCATCAAGGGCGACTTCTCTGTCGGAGTCATGGGTAGCAGTATAAACGGGGATGGAGAGGCGAGCCATCCTTTAGTAAGGCATGAGTGCTGGTTGTGCTGGCATAATGGCTACCGTGGATTATGTTCTGCCGAGAACTTCTTCACACTGCCGGACTATGTTGCACAACACGTCTCCTGAGACGGTGTCTGGAGAGACATATGAATATGACTGCGGTGGATGAAAGCCCGGTATCATTTCACGCATTCGATCCAAAGGAGTCGCTTGATGGAATCTGATTGTCTTGCCAACATGTATCCCCACGCCCCTACATACACCTCGGAAATAGCCATGAAAATCATCCCGAGAGATTCCTGAATCAGAGCCAATTTGCTTCCAGAGTAATTCGGGAGTGCTCTCACTTACCCCTGATACTTGAAAAGCGCCAACCAAGGCCTTTTGTGGACTGCTTGCGTAAAGAAGGACCCAATCCCCAGCTTCTATATCCGGTCTGATTCGTCTCAACTCGACCGTTTTTCTCCCCTCAAGAAGCATCTCCGCATAGTGAGGTTTTAGCGAGATTAGAAGACCTCGTCTGTTCATTTTTCTCCTTCCATGCGCGTTCCTCGCTTATAGAGATTGTCAAAAGTAGACGTTTCTATACGGGTAGGTTTCTGGAACGTGTTCCGCCGGTTCTCTTCTTCCTCAAGGGTGCTGCACAAATTCTCCCAGGAGATTGGCCTGGACAACATCTCGGTCCGCCCAAACTGGAGTGCTGTGATTCCTCCATCTCGTCTCGATGCCCTGGAGACATCTGCCCAATTGTAGATACCTAATCGACGATATTCTTTATAGACATCCTTGACTCGCCCGATTCTAATCTCCTGAAGCGTTGAGACAGCTCGAATTGCTTTCGATCCCCGAACCCCCTTTTGTTGGCTAACATACCAGAGTATGCGTGCTGGTGGCTCAATTGATCTGCAAACGGCTCCAGTATAGTAGACGTTTTCAGATCGGAGAAGAAGAGTTGGATCAGCCGGGAGAAGCCTCGATCCAGCAAGTTCAGGGTCGAAAAGTTGTGATGCCCATTCAGGCTTGATTGGCACTACATATGCAGGTATCTCAGTTCCCTCCAACCTGAGCGGCCACATAACAGACTCAAGCTCCGAAAGAGAATCCCCGTCTTGCTTTTGGCAAAGCGCGCTTAGGCTTGACGAAACGGCTCCTAGCTGTGGAGCAATCGTATGGAATTGTGCAGCTTGACGGTTCACTAGATCTATCACCTTGTCGCGCGTCAGCATGCCGCTTAGGATTGAACGGCTCCACATGCCATCACTCCCAAAAAAACCTGCTGCTCCAAGTGCGCCCTTCACTGCAGGGCTGATATGGGGATCTTTAATCAGAACGAGGCTCGCTCCCTTGTCGCTTGCATATCGAATCAAATACGTCGCAAGGAAGTCTGCAAGAGTTCGCCCGATCTGGGATTTTACAGTTCGCAGGACCTCAACCAGATGAACTCCATTCTCACAGCACTGCACAGAACAAAGGAATACGGGAGTCTCCGCTGCAGTCATAACCCACAGCATGGAGATGTGGGGCTGAGAAAGGACCTTAGACAGTCGCTCCCGTAGAGATGCCTGTTTCTCACCGTTGTCATCCCGCTGAAACAATCTAACAAGCGCATCAAGTTCATCCGCCCGAACCCGTCGGATTTCCATACCAGTTCCCATTAGGCGAGAAGGCCGATACTCATGAGACTGGTTCGTTTCGTTGATTCCAGATAGAAATGCTGATGGACGCTGTATTGAAAGCCCAAATTCATTGTAGATGGCGTCATCGAGATCGCGGAGCCGAGGATCGAATGTTAGGAATGTATCGGCCTCAGCGCAAATGCTATACGCAAGTTGCCGAAGATCCGATTCATCATTTTGCGTCATCTCTTCCGGGAAATGCCTGCGGAGCTTAGAGCAGGTTGTCTCCAGAGTATCAGGATTCGCTCTCAACTCGCTGCAATTCTCTACAGCAGCCATTTCGCGTTGTCTCACCTGATTGTCTGGGCTCCTAGCAATCTCGTTTCGAAGCTCCGGTGTAACGCAGAACTCTATTGAGTCAGGTATCCAATCTGCAAGAAGCGCAAGAGATTCCACGCTTTCCGTTGCATCGTTTTCTTGGATTTCAAAGAAGACACAGGCATCCAAGACAACTATGCTCTTCCCTTTGAGATTCTCGGCGCTTGCCAACGAGAGCAAGTCTGGATGACCATAATCTAGCCACCACTCTGTCACAGGGAGCCCGGCTTTGCCCGGAAATTCCCTGGCTGGGTGAAATCCCACTTTTGGCCACATGGAGTGAGCAGGAAAGTCACGGCGGCACCTTACACTCGCTCCACGACACTTGGATGTGTATTTTCGAAGATCTTCGATTAGCTTTCTTGCAACCCCTTGATTGCGAAATAGTGGATCTACACAGACGTGAACCACTCTCACCTCTTGAGGCCCAGATCGTCCGGCTTTGTAGAACATTAGATAGCCAGCCAATTTGCCCGCAGTACTAAACGCTCCAAGAATCCCTCGGCGCTCAGCGTAGTCCCTGAGAGCTACTTCGGGGAAGAACCCCAAATATCGTTTGTTCGCGCGCCACAGCTCTGCAACTTGTGCTAGATGCGGAGTATTTGCCCTTATAGCGGAAATCTTCAATAGATTTGTCACGGCAGGCTCTATTCTACCAAAATAAGGTTATTAACCAAGCCTGGAGTCATGGGAGTATTTTCAGCTTCTGAGTCTTAGAAGACCACCATTGTATTCTGCATCTTTCGGGTCAAATCTTGTGTTGACATTTGATGAGGATCAAAGCTTCGGACTTCGAAGGCAGATCCTGTATCGTGGATTGCGAGGGTCCGACTCACGTCCCTTCCCCTCCGAGAGTGAACCCATTCGCGGCAGATCAGCCACTCAACTCTGATGCTGTACAAAAGGAGTTGGAAGTGAATCGAAGCCAACAGGAGAATCCACATTTACCACACGATGTCCGCGCCCGCGTGGTTACCAAGCTCACAAAGGCCGTTCAAGACCTGTATGTCTTTCCAGAAATAGCAGCCCTCATCAGCGAATCAATTACAGAGCGAAATGCCCATGACGAGTACTCGCAGATAAACGATGCCGAATCGTTCGCGACTCTCCTCACGAAACATCTTCGGGAGTTCAATCAGGATCAACACTTGAGAGTTGAGTGGCATGAGGAAGCTCTGGAAGAAGACGATGAAGGCGATCGCCCCGACGATGAGTCAGACTTTCGGGAGCGTACGCGGCTAGGCAACAACTGCATACGGAAGCTGGAAAGACTGCCTGGGAATGTCGGCTACATGAATCTCGTCGGCTTCGTCCCTCCCGATTGGGGCGCAGAGACACTGGTCGCTGCAATGGCCTTCCTCGCCAATACGTCAGCACTTATCATCGACTTGCGAGAGTGCGGGGGCGGACATCTACGAATGGTCCCCTTCCTTTGTAGCTACTTCTTCGACGAGCCCACACGCCTGAACGACTTCTACTGGCGTCCTGATGATGAAACGACCCAATCCTGGACTATGCCCCACGTCCCCGGCAAACGATTGCCAGATACTCCTCTCTATATCCTAACGAGTGAAGAGACGTTCTCTGCTGGCGAGGATTTTGCCTACACACTCCAATCCCTCAACCGTGCGCGCGTCGTTGGAGCCACAACCAGAGGCGGCGCGCATCCCGGCGAATTCCACACCCTGGATGCTCACTTCAACGTCTTCATCCCCAGTGGACGGCCGATCAGTCCAGTCACTGGCACAAACTGGGAGGGAACCGGCGTGATTCCTGATGTCGAGACAACGCGAGAAGAAGCGCTTGCGGCTGCCTATGAGCTGGCTCTACAAGATGTGATCGATGGTGACAATGCCGCATCTCGCAACACCCACGCCTGCGTGATAGACGAAGCAAAGCGTGCGCTCGCAAAGCAGACTGGGAAAGACTGAGCTTTCAGCGCGCAGCTTCAGGGTCAGGTCTTGCAACAATCATCTGCCGAAGTGAATCTTCCGCCACAGAGGTAACCGCGTGTCGCCTTCACAACGATCTTCGTAGTAGAATTCATGCAAGCCCGATCGAGTAAAGGGTGATGATTGGGAGGGAGAGGCTATGAGCATTGGATGGGTCAAATCTCTGACAGCGCTCGGCATGCTGTTGACGGCGATCATTGGCGGGGGGATTGCCATCCGACTGTGTGCTTCCCGCAAATGCACGAGGCTTCTCTCGTCAGGCAATGCGTTGGCGGGCGGGTTCTTTCTCGGCGCAGCGTTGCTTCACTTGCTTCCCGAAGCACAGGAGAGCTTAGAGATTCTCGACGGCAGCATCCCCTGGGCGATGGTGTTCTGTGTGATCGGGTTCCTGCTCATTCTGTTCTTGGAGAAGCTGGCGATAACAGACGATCACCATGCTCCCAACACGGCCACGCTCAGCGCAAGAAACCCGCTCTATCCCTACGTTCTCACCATCGTCCTATCACTGCATTCCATTATTGCCGGCTATGCATTGGGAGCCGGAAGTACGATGAATATGGTGCTGATCATCTTCGCTGCTGAGGTCTCGCACAAACTGTCGGCTGCCTTTGCATTAGGCGTAAGTCTCGTGCGTTCGGGAATGGCGACCTCGCGCTTACGCCGAGTTCTTCTGTTATTCGCACTGATGACGCCGCTTGGGATTGGGATAGGTGTATTCGTAAGCTCTCGCATCCAAGGCGAAACCGCAACTGTGGTCAGTGGCATCATCAATGCCATCGCAGCAGGCACGTTCTTGTATGTTGCCATCGTCGATATTCTTCATGAGGAGTTCGAGTCCAAAGAGCGGCGATGGGAGAAGTTTGCATTGCTCGTCGTTGGGTTGGCGTTCATGGCCGTACTCGCCATGTGGGTCTAGAAGGCCAAAGCTCAAGTTAAGCCTAGTTCTGATCGTCGATCAACGAGGAGACCAGAATGCGTTCGCTTCCCACACGGCATAGCTCTGCCACATCAAGTACTGCCGAAAGGCGGAAATTACCTGCAAAGTAGACGGTCGCTGTTTCGGCTACGAGGTCGCAAACGACTGAGTAACGCGTCGACGGAACATGGGTCGCATTGAGAATGGCAGCCACGCGCTCAACCGTTGGCTCGGAATTGTCCTCGAGCATCCCCGTCGCCCGGGTGTAGCGCCAGCATGGCCAGCTACCGTGCGAGGGATCGGAGAGATGGAAGTTGGTCAATGCAAACGTATCGCCCACCATCCTAATGATGTCTCCGCCTTCAATCACTGCAGCCGCTCCTGTCTTATCGACGATCAAGTATTGCGTGCAGAGCATGAATGATCGGTCATACTGTTCAAATAGGCGGATCGCATCCTCGACAGTGGCACACCACTCCATCATCAAGCGCTCGATGCTCCCCGTGAGTCTCGCTTTCAGCAGATCACCCTCGGGCAACCCGGCACACGGAGAACCGAAGCTGTCGAAGTAGAGTCCCTGGTCGTTTACACCATGAAACTCGTACCAGAAAGGATAATTCCCTCCGAATTCCTCGTGCACTTCGTAGCCAAAGTAGACGGCACCATGCAACGCACCTCGGGCTGCCTCAGCCCACATCCAGGAGTCCCATCGCTGCCAGTCCTCGTTCCCGCCAACGAGCACCTGCCCATCGCGGGCAATGACCACACCCGTGCATGCCATGGCCGAGATCGTTCCCACTAGCATCAAGATGAGAAGGATGAGACAACGTCGCATGAGGAGGCCTCCAGTTTTTTCAGGTCCACCTTCATTCTGTAAAGAAACCCGCCGTGGGTCAAAGGGCACGCCAGGCGATTGCCTTCTCCGCCACCCGTCTCTCCTGTGAAGAGAGTAATGGCAAGCGGAGCCAGATGGATCGGATTTGTCCGTTACGTCGTTGCAAGAAGATGAGCAAGTGCGGCAACCATACGCTCAATGTCTTGCTCTGAGATCGTCAACGGAGGAAAGAACCTTAGAAGATTGGCGACTGGCTTGTATCCAACCAGGAAACCTTGATCGAGCAGACCACTGAAGACTGTGCCCAGCGATCGATGGCTCCATTCCGACTCGAATTCAATAGCCAGAAGCAATCCTTTACCCCGGACCTCTCGAACCATACCGTACTCGCTGGCTAGCTGTTCAAGCTGGTTGTGGAAGAATTGTCCGGTCTCAGCAGAGCGTTCAACCAACCCCTCTTCGCGCATGATCCTGATGACTTCAGCGGCAATGGCGCACCCTAAGGGATCGTTTTGATGTGACTGCGCGTAGTGAAAATCTGTTCCCTGAAGCGCTGCCGAAACACCTGCACTGATCGCAACGGCACTGATCGGATACCCATTCCCAAGGCCCTTCCCTATGGCAACGATGTCTGGCTGAATACTGTAGTGTTGGTAGCCAAACCACCTGCCTGTTCGGCCGATGCCTGTGGTCACCTCGTTGACAACAATCGAACCGCCCTTGCTTTGGACGTTTTCGCACAAGGTGTGAATGAGCTTCTGCTGCGGAAATCGAACCAGCCCCCCCGAAGCTCCCGGCTCAAGGACCATCGCGCCAATTTGCTCGAACGGAATGGATTCCAAGTGCGGACATCGAATCGTACACTCATGATCTGGGGGGCAATCCCTGCAGAGAGTTCTATCGAACAGAACCCACTCGTGGGGGGATTTCGTCCCAGCTGATCCATACGCGCCAAGGTAGGATTCAGAAAGCGTCAACAGCAATGGCTTGCGGCTGATCTTCCGGGCAATCTGTGTTGCCAGCTCAACGGCTTCGCTGCCGGATGAAAGAAACACGCACTGGCCGTCGCCGAAATCAACGGTACTCAGAACTTCAACAGCAGCCTGCTCCTGGAGCGGATTGCTCATGCGGTAGCCAATGTGGCTCATTTGATCGATCTGCGCGTGGGTAATGTTGCGGAGCTTTGAATGGCCATGGCCAAGAGCCGCACACCACACGCCAGCCTCGAAATCAACAATCTCGCGGCCATCAGCGCAGAAGAGTTTGCATCCCTCAGCGCGAACGACCTCAATCCCACTCAAGTCGTAACCGGAGCATCGCAACACTGCATTCATGACAGCCTCCTTGCGTCGGCGATAATGACAGGTGATGAAGAGCCGCTACGCCACACCTGCAATCATCGTAAACCCGACCCTGGACTATTTCGAGTCTTAACCAATCCCCCAGTCATCTCAAAGCAGGTTATAGACCCATTGCGACACAGGCGGTCGCAAATAGGGATACTGGACGTAGATCTTGGGGTAGATGATTCCTTCAGGTGCTAGACACCCTAGCTGCAGTGCTTCTGGAACCAGATGACACGTTCGCGCAACGCAGCCCCTCTACAATATGGCTGTTGGAGGCGACATCTCCTCAATGGATTAGGACTTCAAGATTGCGCTGCCATTCATTGACTCTGAAAGGCACACATCCAAGACCCCTAGCAAGGAGGCCTGCATATGTACAAGGTCAAGATCACGATATTGAAACGCATGGCGAATCCAGATCTCATTGCCGAATACGCTGGCGACAAGGTTCGAGAGACTAGGCTTGCATCTCCACAGTGTGGCCTGTTCGCAGATGGACAGGAGTTCACGCTCTCTGATGCGTCCGAAGTGCCCGACGGATTCTGCGCTTGGGCATGGGCCGACATTCACAGAGAGATCCTCGCCATCTCCGCCGGCGGTGACCTGACTCCGTGGCTCAAGAAGCCGGGTGTAGCCATTGCCTGCTGCAGCGATGGGTTCAGGCCTGTTGTATTCAAGATCGAACGGGGAGAGGCGATTGGATAGATCCCATACAGAGCTGGGATCAGGAAGAGTGTGAGTGTCGTCGTACAAGAAAGAGCCATCAGAGCTCTCAAGGAGGAACCATGGCCAAGGTAAAGATCACGGTGATGAAGAAGGTGTTGCATCAGGATCTGCTCGACAACTACCTCGATCCAGAGGCAAAGGCGAACGGCTTTGCTCTCTGTACTGCGTTTGAAGAGGGCGAAGAAATCATCCTGAATGGAATGAACTACCCCGAAGGCTTTTGTCACTGGGCATGGGCTGACATCCAGCGCGATGTGATGATGGTCATGTTCGGGCAAGGCTTCCCGTGGGTGAAGCAACCGGCCACAGCCATCAGCTGCTGCACAGACGGCTTCCGCCCTGTCACATTCAAGATCGAAAAAATCGAAGAATAAGTTGGAAACCCAAATCGCGATTCAGTAGAGTCCGAGCAGCAGCATGAGAAGCGAACGCTTCTCTTCCCATAGAGAACCACGGTTTCATCGTGGTTCTCAAACGAACCGGGACGCAGTCACGGTTCGCCTGTACCTAAGACGGCTTCCGCCCAGTCACATTCAAAATCGAAAGAATCGAAGAGAGGTCAGAGGATGAGTGACGAGTGACGAGTGACGAGTGGCACAACCCTAATCGCCTCAGCGTCAATACGTGAAGTGCTTGATCTCCTCGCCTTGTTCGCCGAGCTCGCTCATGGCATCGATGCCAAGCTGCAGATGGACGTTCGCCCATTCTGCTGTCACGACGCGATCAGAGGCCTCGGTCTTGACGCCTTCGGGTGTGATGGGAATGTCTGACACGAGAAGCAGTGCACCGCGGGCGATGGCATTGCGATGCCCGACGATGAATAGCGTGGCAGTCTCCATATCTATGGCAATACATGTCAGCTGCTGAAGACGATCGCGGAAGGCTTTGTCATGCTCCCAGACCCGTCGATTGGTTGTGTAGACAACGCCCGTTCGGTACTCGTACCCGTGTTCGACAATCTTGTCTGACACGAACTTGTGGAGCTTGAACGACGGAAGGGCGGGGACTTCTGGCGGGAAATAGTCATCGCTTGTCCCCTCGCCTCGGATTGCGGCAATCGGAAGGATGAAGTGGCCGATTTCGGTCGACGCCTTTAATCCGCCACACTTGCCCAGAAAGAGAACGCCTCGAGGCTGTCTCGCACTCAGCAAATCCATAATCGTCGCCGCATTGGGAGATCCGATGCCAAAATTGACAATCGACAGGCCATCTGAGTTTGTCGCAGCCTGCATGGGGCTGTTCTCACCGCGGATGTCGCAATCGAACTTTTCGGCAAAGCTTGTGAGGTAGTTACGAAAGTTGGTCAGAAGGATGTAGTCTCCGAACTCATCGATAGGCATCCCTGTATAACGTGGTAACCAGTTCTTGGCGATTTGAAGCTGACTCGGCATAAGCGCGATCCCCCTTGGTCTCTTTTCACGCGTTCAGGGGATTTCGACATTCTCAGATCACTGAACGCGGTGCGTTCAAGCCATCATAACACCCAGGCAATCGGGCAACCAACTGAGATCCCGCGTTCAGAGTCCCTTACTACGACATCACGAAGTCAAGCGCTTGACCGAGCTTGGCGTCAAAATCAGGAGGGGAGGCATGACCAATCCCTTCGTTCAAGACGAGCTCGAAAGGCATGTGCGCGTCACGCATCGCCGTCACCATCTCTTCCTCTGCGTTGATTGGCCACACAGTCGCTCCCTCAAAGAAGACGCCTCGAATACCTCGCTGAACTGCCTTGTCGATGGCTGCTGGTGTGAAGTGATCCGGTTTGCGAATGGGACAGAGACAGACAAATCCTTTCGCAGGTAGCGCTTCACCAAACACCATGTCGATTGCGGTAATCGCCCCGCCTGAGAATCCACCAAGAATCAACGAGGAGGTATCGATGAGATGCTGCTGGCAAACGCTCTCGTAATACGCGCGTACATCTCTCCACGCAGTCGCAGGGTCATCCAACCAGAGAGTGTGTCCTGTATACACCAGTTGAGACGATTGGATAAAGGCGACGATGAATCCTCGTTCCAACATGGCCTCTACTGGCCACATTCGCTGCATGACGTCGTTATTCTGCCCGTCTCCGTGCATAAGAAGAATGAGAGGGTAAGCCTTGATTGAATCATAGTCCTTGGGCAGGTAGATGAGCAGGTCCAGCTCGGCATTCCCCTTCTCTGCGGCAATCAGGCGTACGTTTTCCTGCTCGACGTCTTCATATTCCGGGAGAGCGCGAACCAGATCGAAGATTGCCCAATCGAGAGGACAGGAGTAACCGGTCTTGTGAAAGGCCTGAACGACATCCAGGGTTTCTGCAGCTCTCTCCAGGCGACTGAGTAAGAACACCCTCGTCATCAGGAGATCCTGCATCTGACTGTGCAATGATTCTGTGGGCAATCCCGGATACGCCCCCTCCAAGACACGAAGAGCCTCAACAAACTTGCCCTGATCGAAAAGACGATCAACGTCATCCTGTACTTGGACAAACAGCTTCTTGTCAGATATCTGGGCCCAATGATTCGACTTGGTCATTGCTACTCCCTTCTGTGTTGGAGGATTCGGTGCCCAACCTCGACAGTTCTATGCATGGAGGGGCATCCTATTGTAAGCACTGCGAAAGCATCTTCCAGAGGCGGCATTGCTGATACCCTCCTTGTAGTGGACCATTTGCTTGCACCGTTCACTAGAAAGGAGAGGAGGGGCGTTTGGATGTAATTGAAGTACTGGCTATCGCGGGAATCATCGCATTGGCCAGCTTTGTTCGCTCAGCAATCGGCTTTGGGATGGGATTGATCGCCATGCCTCTTCTCGGCCTCGTCATGGACATTGCTGTGGCGACGCCCATGCTCGCCCTCTCTGGAATGGCCATGTCGATTGTTATTGTGGGTCAGGACTGGAAGAAAGTAGAGTGGAAGAGCCTGCGCTTCCTGCTTGTTGGTGCCATTCTTGGAACCCCCATTGGAATCTTGCTGCTCAAGCAACTGCCGCCAGAACCTATCAAATACCTGTTGGGAGCCATCGTTATCCTGTTCTCTCTCCACGGTCTATTTGGGCGAAAGCCACTACCGTTTCGTCCCTCTCGGACTGTAGAGCTTGCGCTGGGCTTTGTCAGTGGCACATTCGCCAGTGGCTTCAATATCGGAGGACCACCATTGGTTGCTTATGGCGCGATTCGAGGGTGGAAGCCATCTGTGTTTCGGGCCTCTCTCCAGGCATATTTCATGATTGCGGGCATTGTCGCGCTAATTAGCCATGGGGCAGCTGGGCTATGGACGACTACGGTATTTTGGCTCGCTGCGGTTACTTTGCCCGCAATGATCGTCGGGACACTGCTCGGCCGCTGGGCCAACCAACGGATCGATCCCTCGCGATTTCAGGGCCTCATCTATGTCGTGCTTCTCATTCTCGGCGCGCTGCTGTTCGTTCCCTAGAGAAGTCACAGCTCTTGCCCCGTTCAGGCCGCTTAATGAAGAGGTTGCCACGAGAAGACCCTTTGTCTACTCCGGGGCATCCCACGCATCAATCCAATCATAGGCAATGCCCTCGAATTCAATCGTTAGCTCAAGGATGTGGAATACATTGGGTCGGTCCCCGACGAGAATCCACCCTTGTGCATGCCCGTGCTGGATGATCTGTTGACGCTCTTCGGATCCGCTGTTCTGCACAAATGATCTCGTGAAAGCCTCTTCCCACTGGACACAGGCAATGGCAAACCCCTCTGCCCACTCAGGGATACGATCGTTGCGCAGTTCACCAATGATGGTATCTCCCTCAGACCAGTCCACAGTGCGGAATAGCTGCTCTGTGAAGCCAAACACCGCGACCTCGCTGCGAAGAAACAGTTGGCCGACGTAAATATCTTGACTCGGGTTGGGCGAGTCGCAGGCAGAGAGTGCAAGCAAGATGATCAACAGGCCGATCAGTGGTCGCGTCCTCATGGACCTCCCTATCGTCAAGAGTTCTCTTGGGCCACTCGATGACATTCGCCGCAATCTGGAAGTAACCCCATCATAATACAGATCAGTGATTAGCTGAACGTTTCAAACGCAGTTCATACCACTTTCAGCACTTCCACTAGAATAACGAAGCTCCAGATACCCTCAAGGGCATCGATCAATTGAAACGGCAACGAGACGCAACGACGTTATTCTCAACGATGAGGTGACTTTGTGTTCGTTCTATTGGAGGTGTCAATGACTGATCGCAATCTTGAGGCCTTCTGTGGCTTGTACTGTGGCGCATGCCCTGTGTATCTGAAACGCGCTGATGATTGGATCGTGAAGATCGTGCTGGAAGAGCACGGGCTCGCATTTGATGATCTCCATTGCGAGGGGTGTCGGACTGACACACTGTCGCCTTCTTGTCAGAACTGTGCCGTGCGAGACTGTGCAAAGAGCAAAGGACTGGATTCCTGTTCTGGATGCAGCGAGCTTCCCTGCGATCGCGTTGCCGGATTCGGTAGCGTCCGTCCGCATGGCGGCGAGGTCGTCGGCAATCTGTTCGCCATTCGAGATCATGGATCTGAGAAGTGGCTGGCCGGTCAGGCAGCCCAGTGGCAGTGCTCGCATTGCGGGCACGTAGGCTCGTGGTACGAACCACTTTGTGCTAGCTGCGGATCAACTCTTGAAGCAGGATATGAGTCCTAGATCTCTATTTGATAGGATGTTTGATTCCCTCAAAGACCCCACGGAGGCCCATGGAAAACATTGATGCCAACGGCGTGAGCATCCGCCCAATGACGTCCGCCGACTACACACCATTCGTTGCCCTGCATAATCGTGTCTATCCGACACGCACTCGGACTATCGAGGACGTGATTAAGACCGAGAGGGAACGAGATCCGGAAATCGCTGCTGGTCGCCGAGCAGCGTTCATAGGGAACAGGATGGTCGGGTTCTCAGGCTACGCTCAATGGCCAGGAGAAACCCACAAGACCTGGTTCCAGGTTAGCGTGGTTGTGGATGAGTCCTATCGCCGCAGAGGGATCGGCACAGTCCTCTATTCCCATTTGTCTGAGGAGTTCACCCAGCTAGGTCCCAAGGTTCTTCGTGCCGATGCCTACGAGAATCTGCCCTCTGGCATGCCGTTTGCAGTGAGCCTGGGATTCACAGATGTCTTTCAAGAGGGTCCTTCTCATCTTGATCTTGAGTCCTTTGACGATTCGGCATTTAAGCCGCTGCTTGAAGGCCTAGAGAAACAGGGCGTTCATTTCCTTTCCTACAAGGCCTTCATGGCTGAGCAGCCCGACTTTGCAGACGCCCTGTATGCCGCCTATTCCGCTGCCTGGAGGGACGTTCCTAAGGAAGAAGAGAGTGAAATCGCGCGAGCCGATTGGGAGGCATGGGTCATTGATAGTTCAGATCTGGATTATGAGACATCGATGATCGCCCTAGCCGATAATCGGATTGTCGGATTCTGTGAAATCGGGACAGCTGCAAAGGGGAGGCCTGTGTATGCGGGGTTGGCTGGTGTATCCAAAGCTGATCGCGGCAGAGGAATTGCGACAGCGCTATATGCTAGGGCCATCGACTTTGTCCGAGGCAAGGGACACCCGCAGATACAGACAAGCAGCGGCATCACCAATGTCGCCATGCAAACGGTCTACAAGAAACTGGGCTTCGTGCGAGAACCTGTGTGGTTCCAACTAGAAAAGCGACTGTCCTAATCCTCTTGGCGTTGTTTTGAAGCAATGGCCTCGTCGATAACGTGATCCAGGATCGTCATTGGCATTGGCATCATCCCTATTTCCAAGACCGCTTTGTGGTAGTCGAGAAGAGCATAATCATCATCCCTATTTCGAACTCGCTCCCAGGGAGAATCTCCCAGTTCTTTTGTATGCTTGGGTCATGAATGAATGGAGCGTTTTGCAGCAGGCCCTTGATACGTATTTCTGCCAGCGAACAGATGAGCAGCGCTTCTCTGGGGTTGTTCGTATTACCCAAGGAAGCGAGGAAGTCTTTGGCGAAGCCTATGGTTTGGCCAGCCGCACATGGGGTGTTCCAGCATCGATGGATACTCGGTTCGATACGGCGTCACTGACCAAGCTATTCACAGCAGTAGCCACACTTCAATGTATCGATAGGGGAGCGTTTGCCCTTGACACACCTGTCATCCCGTATCTTGGCCTGCAGAATACAACCATCTCTGATGAAGTCACGGTCTTCCACCTTCTCACCCACAGTTCAGGCATCGGAGATGATAGTGAAGAAGAAGACGGCGAGGACTACGCAGATTTATGGAAGACAAAACCTAACTACTCGATTCTCGAAACCGTCGACTTCTTGCCTCAGTTTGCTAGCAAGCCTAGGAATTTTCCTCCTGGCGAGCGCTGCAGATACTGCAATTGCGGCTTTGTCCTGCTGGGTCTGATGATTGAAAAGGCTTCTGGAATGAGCTATCGCGCCTATGTTCGTCAACATATCTTTGCGCCAGCCGGCATGAAGGACTCGGCCTTCTTCTCCATGGATCAATGCACTCCCAATGTGGCTGAAGGGTGCGACGCGATCCGAGACAAGCAGGGTGATATCGAGGGGTGGCACAAGAATATCTACTCGTATCCCATCATTGGATCGCCTGATAGCGGTGCCCATGTAACCGCCGCAGACCTCGATCGGTTTCTTCGCGCAGTTCGCAAAAACGTTCTGACCAGCAAAGACTCAGCCAAACGATTCTTCACGCCGCAGATTTCCTACAAACAGCGCGAGGGGTGGGAGATGCAATATGGCCTTGGCATGTGGTTTTACGTTGAATCCGATGGTCACGTCGTTTGTTGCCAGAAGGAAGGCTACAACGCTGGCGTTAGTGCAGTCATGCGATACTTCCCTGACTCAGATATCAATGTCATCATTCTCTCCAATATGGCTGAGGGGGCTTGGGAACCGGCATGGCATATTCATGAACTGATCATCGACGCCCTGGATGATTCATCCACCAAGTGCTGATGGTGGCCGCCATCAGCACTCATTCTCACAAGAACCAATCGCCTTGCTGATTCGCCATCTCTCTCGTAGGATTTCGCCCGCATGCTGTCGAAATCTATGGAGAGTGTGAGGGAGAGACATGAAGACGATTGGGCTGTTGGGTGGCATGAGTTGGGAAAGCACGGTTGGTTACTATTGCGCAATCAATGAGGGTATTAAGGCTGCTCTTGGCGAACTGCACTCAGCGAAGATTGCCATGGTTAGCATCGATTTTGATCCGATAGCCAAACTGCAACACAAGGGCGATTGGGAAGAAACCGGGAGACTGCTTGCTGAGGCAGCCAAGAGCATTCAAGCTGCTGGCGCCGACTTCTTGCTCATTTGCGCAAACACCATGCATAAGGTGGCTCCACAAATAGAGGCCGCCATAGACATTCCTATCCTTCACGTCGCTGATGCAACCGCTGGAATTATCAAGCAACGCGGCATCAAGACCGTCGGCTTGCTGGGCACAGCCTTCACTATGGAGCAATCATTCTTCAAAGGGCGACTTGAAGAGAAGCATGGAATTCACGTCATCGTCCCAAACGAAGAGGACCGAAAGGTCGTCCACGACATCATCTATCACGAACTATGCCTGGGGCAACAGCTAGATGCCTCCAGAACCCAGTACCTGAGCATCATAGACACTCTGGCTGCTGAAGGGGCAGAAGCTGTCATTCTCGGCTGTACGGAAATCGGCATGTTGGTGAACCAATCAGATACCGATGTTATGCTTCTCGATACAACAGCCATTCACGCAGAAAACGCCGTCCAGGCCGCAATAGAGTAATTCGGAGGGACCAACATGCAGTTTCTTGTTCTCGGCTATGACGGGAAGGATGCACAGGCACTAGAACGTCGACTGGCTGTTCGCGAGGCCCACTTGGCTGGAAGTGAACGAATGTATGCAGCTGGCCAATGGCAGGATTCCGGCGCGTTGCTAGATGACGAGGGCAAAATGGTTGGTTCGTTCATCGTTTGTGAGTACGGTTCCCGCGAGGAACTAAGAAGCCAATGGCTCGACAGCGAATCCTATGTCACGGGCGAGGTGTGGAAGAGAGTTGAGATTCATCCGCTTCTCGTGTCGCCCCGTGCCTGTTCGAAACGGGATTCCTAGAGACCGCCGAACCATACGTTAGAGAATTATCTGAAGGGCTGTGTCCTTCGTTGCCTAGATCACTCTTCCTCATCAGGCAATGCCGTTCTCGTAATCTTCATGACGATTCCACTGGCTGTTGGGTCGGGGCAACGCACGTACTCGGTCGTGACACCATCGGGATCGACAACCTTCTCGTATGAGGTTCCTCGATAGCGCCAAGGCAGCGTGCCTCCATTCTCTAGAGCACGGATGAATCCAGTTAAACTGTCGACCAACCACGGGCATAGTTTTCCAAGATCATCAGGGTAGGAGAATGTCTGTCCTACTTTGTAGCCAGGATCGTCATCCCTGCCGAGCATCCAGGCACAAATTCCCTCTTCCACAAGGTTCGGGAAAGGTCCCTCACTGCTGTAGCAACCCCCTTTGCCTTCGACAATCTCCAATTTGAACTCATAGTCGCGCATGTCAGACTCCCTGTACTCTTGAAGAATACTCCCCCGATGCTGCAGGTACTCCATTTGTAGGCATGGACTTGTCAAACCCTCTGGTGTGCCAGAGTGGAATTGAACTTCCGCTTCAAAATACTGTAGACTGCGCCTACCCGAACAGGCAAACTTGGCGAAAGCCAAGGACGCAAAATTACGGGCCTAATGGAGAATTCCTATGGTCGCCGGATTACCGAACGTACGTGATCACGCCTTCTCTGACGTGCGTCTCATTCTGTATTACCTTACATCCTTGGATTCCCTTGGAAAACTCTCTGCTAGATTGTCTACACGAACAAGAAGCGCAACAAGCACTCTGCGAGCTTCGGTGATCGAACAGTCATACCAGTGGTTTGGTCTTCTCTCCGGGTGGAGCGAACGATTCGACGGCACCCAAGACTTGCAGCCTCCTGCGTAGAGAGAGGGGGGCAAACCTCCCCCCTCTCCTTCGTCTTCCTTGTGTGAAAGAACCTGTCGCCAAGGCTCAATCATTCTTCTGGGGGTTCCATTGCGGACTAATGAACGTAAATGAGCTTGCGAATCGCTATCAGACCGCCTTCGTGGAGACCTCGAATCCATTTCTACTGCAGGATGTCGGGGATTCCATCCCCATCCAAGTCAGGCACTGCGGCCAGGCCTCCAAGAGATGTTTCCTTGTAGCGGCTGCGCATATCGAGGCCCGTTTGATGCATAACCTCTAACGTCGCGTCAAACCCGACGCGAGCCCGACCTCCCGAGATCATGGCCAAGTTGGCGGCGTTCAGGGCAGACACAGCCCCAACGGCGTTCCGCTCGATGCACGGAATCTGAACGAGACCAGCGACGGGATCGCATGTTAGTCCAAGAAAATGCTCAAGCGCCGTCTCAGCTGCACGATTGATTTGATCTGTGACAGATCCTCCAAGCAGATAGCAAACAGCCGCTGCGGCCATCGCGCTGGCTACGCCGATTTCTCCTTGGCAACCAACAAGAGCACCGGCAATCGATGCCTTGGCGATCGCTAGCTCCCCGATGACACTGGCAACGAGAAGCGCTTCGCATATGCGTTCGTCAGGGAGCTGCATCGATTCCTGCATGATGCGAAGACAAGCAGGTACGACGCCAGCAGAGCCACACGTAGGAGCGGTAACAACAGAGCCTCCCGATGCATTCTCCTCAGAAACGGCAATGGCATAGATGGACGCCCTCGTGCTCTCGGGTGAGATGACGCTTGAAGTACCCGTCTGGTGCTCGAATCGCTTCAGCATATCGGCAGCCCGTCGTTCGACACCCTGGGCCCCCGGGAGACGACCTTCGTTCTCAAGTCCACGGTCTATCGCATTCGACATGAGCTGCCAGACTTTGTGCAGATGATGGAACACAGCATCACGAGAGTGTCCGTGAGCTGTAGATTCCATGGCCAAGGCGTAGTCGACAAGGGTCTCAGCAAGTTGTTGGCAAGATTGAATGATGTCTCGTGCAGAGGCAGCGTGTGCAATCGATCTTCCCTCCACACGGCTGAAATCTGAACTGTCTACAACAATGCCTCCCCCCAACGAGCAATAGGAGACAGACAATACTACCATCCCCTCCCAATCATGGAGTGTGAAACGAAGCGTGTTTGGGTGTGGTTCAGACGGCGTTTCCTTGTCAAAGACAACGTCTCGCTCAGGCTGAAACACAAAACTGCCCGATGACATCAAGAGCACGCCCGTTGTAACGACCTCTTCATACAGCACTGACATGGATCGTTCCGCTAGATCCTCGGCCCCATAGCCAGAGAGACCGGCAACTACGGCATGATCCGTAAGGTGCCCCTTCCCCGTATGCGCGAGGCTTCCGTAGAGGGTGACTGTGATGCTTTCACCCGGATGGACGTCGGTTCGAGATTCAAGCTGATCGCGAAATAGCTTCCCAGCACGCATCGGACCGAGTGTGTGAGATGAACTCGGGCCAACCGCAGGCTTCAGGGTGTCGAATAGGCTCGGTAGTGTCGTTGGTTTCACGTTCACCCCTTCACTATCCATCACGCACTTGTCATGTTCAACTGGCAGGAGAACAAAGCATTGGGCTTGCTGCTGGTATTTCGTCATGACACTGGCGTTGCTTTCTTCTGTGGCCAAAAGGACGTATTGTTTCGGCCTAGTCATCAGAACAGAAGGGTCGGATATGAAAGCCTCATCAACAACGTCAAACATTCGCCGGAATGCTTGGGCATTCATTGGGGAATCTGGATGGTTCGGCCTTGGCCTTGTGTTTGCCAGCACGACGACTGTTCTTCCTGAATTCGTCAGCCAGCTCACAGGCAGCACCGTCCTTATTGGACTGATCATCAGTCTCACAGAGGGAGCGTGGCGCGCACCGCAACTGTTGTTTGCCAATTGGCTTGCCAACAAACCTCGTAAGAAGATCTACCTCACTCGCGCTGGGTTGATCGGTCGTCCTGCCTATCTCTTAATGGCACTGGCGTTGGTTCTCGGTATTGCAAAGACACCGCTATTGGCCGTCACGCTTTTTTTCGTGCTACACACGATGATGTTTGCTGCCATGTCTGTGGATACGCTGGTTTGGTGGGATGTGCTGGCCAAGGCGATCCCAGCCAATCGGCGTGGGAGAATTCTCGGCTATAGCACAGCTTTGCGTGGCGTTATCTCCATTGGTGTGGGTCTATTGATTGCCTATCTTCTGGGCGACTCAGGCCCTGGATTTCCCACTGCCTTCACAATCTGCTTCGCTGCTGGGGGAGCCTGTTTCATGCTGTCTCTCGGCTCGTGGATGTTCGTTATCGAACCCTCCGAAGCAGTGGTTGAGAAACGGCCTACTTGGTCGGAATATGGCAAACAGATCGGAAGTATCCTTCGTGGCAGATCAGCCTTCCGTCGACTGCTAACCGTTAGACTGCTATCTGGATTCAATGGCTTGGCTCTCGGGTTCTTCGGCTTGTTCGCCATTGAACAGCTGGGATTCACTCCAGCATCCTTGGGACTATTCGCCATGACCCAAACCGTCAGCGGTATCCTGGCCGGTTTATGGTTCGCCCGCATCAGCGAACGAAGAGGCAATCATCGTATCGTTCAAATTGCTACTCTCATTAGTCTCACTGGCCCTGTGATCGCACTTGTCTTCCTCATAGCCCCCGACTTGCTGTGGACGCCTCTCTATGGCTGGACCTTCGTCTCCATTGGCATGTTCCAAACCGCACAGTTTGTCGGCTTCGCCAGCCTGAACGTCGACCTGGCACCTCCAGGACAGAGGACAACGTATGTCGGCCTGTTCAACACGCTTAGTAGTCTGGTTATCATCTGGCCTGCGATCGGTGGATGGCTTCTCCAACACACATCGTATGAAGTGTTGTTTGGACTGACTGCTGCTGGCTTGGTCATCGCACACGTCGCAAGCTGGTTCTTGCCTTCAACACCAGCCATTCCGGAGATCGACAAGCGAGGCAAACCGCCGCTGCTCTAGCTACAGACTTCGCATTTGCCCGGATTCTGGGCTTCCGCCACTTCCTCCTCTCCAATCCTGGATGTCTCTCCGATTCGAACTTACCTAGCGCATCTTCAGTTCCGAATTGCCAGATAGCTGTTGGGGACTTCTGGCCTCTGTGAAGATGGGACGACACGCCCTCATTCATACGAATTCCACGTGATGCCCAATCTCACACACGATCCGCTCCCGGCTTGGCAGCCAGACATCTTGTCATTGAGGCCGTCTGGCGCTACAACCGCTTCGTCATTCAAATTCATCTCAATGGTGGAAATTAGGGGGATCTAATGCATAAGCCTTTGCCTGTTCATTCAGCCTCTCTCATGACGCGAATCATCTCTATCGTGTGTCCCGTCGGGATTGCGCCATGATCCCTGACCGCTTGAGCCGCGTGAGCCAATCGGTGAATGATCGCTGCTCAGCTATCGCACAAACCTGGTCCCAAACAACCTTCTCCGATTCCTCTGCTGCAGAGAATGCGAACGCTGATTTCTCACACAGAATTCCAACGCCATCTGGACCTATTGCGATCACATCAGACGGCATTGGCACCAAAGTGGAGATCGCTGAACGAATGGAGCGATACGACACATTGGGATTTGACTTGGTTGCAATGGTTGTTGACGACCTTGTCGCTGGGGGATCACGCCCCATTGCCCTCTCCAACATCCTTGATGTCGATCGTTTCGATGAAGCCGTTATTGACGACCTCATGCGTGGCTTGGCGACTGCTGCCCGCACTGCCCAGGTTGTCGTAGCCGGAGGAGAGATCGCACAGCTTGGCTCGCGCATCTCTGGATTCGGAAACGGAATGCATGCCAACTGGTGTTCGACGGCCATTGGTGCCCCAATGTCTGTTCCTGAATCAGCCCATCGAAATCCAAAGGCTGGCGATCGGATTATCGCACTAGGAAGCGATGGATTTCGCAGCAATGGATTCACGCTAGCACGAAGCATTCTCGATTCTCGATTTGGGGAGGACTGGCATAGAGCACTGACTGCGTCCGGGATGTCGTGGGGAGACTGTCTCCTCACGCCCAGCCGCATCTATGCGCCAGCCGTTGCTTCGATGATTGAAGCAGGAGTCCCTGTGATTGCATCCGCCCATATCACGGGTGGCGGTATTCCGGGCAATCTGCCCCGCAACCTCAAGGGCGTGACTCTTCGTGCCGAATTGGATGATCTGTGGCCGCCACATCCAGCCATGATTGAATTGGCGCGAATGGCGGATATCGAACCAAAGGATGCCTATGGCCAGTGGAATATGGGAACGGGCTATCTCTGCATTGTCGCGGCAGAGGCAGCCAGTGCTGCGCTTTTGCACGCCAAAGACTTCGGCATCCGCGCTCGCATCGCTGGCAGGCTTGTTGAAGGTAGCGGTCTTCGGATTGATGCTCGTGCTTGGGACATGGGCGACCTGTTTTTCGGAGGCAAGGAATGACACGCGCTGTTACCGTGCTTTCTGTAGCCCCGCGTACGGCTGATCTAGATTCCACTGCACGCTCAATCATCGCCCGTACGCGAGACATTCTTAGCATCGATCCTGGATCCGTCTCCACAGCCACCGTGTACACCATCGCCCCGGCGTTGGAGGACTCCGTTGTTGCCGATCTTCTCACCCATGGCTTGGGAGATACGATCCTACAGACACTTCGGGTAGGGCAACCATTGCGCCCCGCACCTGTCAATCGATTCATTGCCGTCGATCGGCTACCTGGCGTTACCGACGACCGCGCGTCAACACTGTCCACTGTGATTTCGGACCTAGGGAACGACGCCAACCCGGTACACACAGTGCATGTCCGCGATGTGGTTTGGGTAGAGTCGGCATTGGAAGACCTTCAGCTCCAATCAATGGCCGAACACGTGATTGGCAATCCGTTGGTTCAAGCGTTTTGCTTCGGCCCCACAGAAACCTACAAGGGGTTCATAGAGGCCGCCTTCTCTCAGCATCAGCCGACTGTCGAAGCCATCTCTCTTGATGGGTCCCCAGATGATCTTCTCGAACTATCGAACGCCCGGCTGCTGTCGCTATCGCGTGAGGAAATGGCTGCCATCGCCACTTTTTTTGGTCATCCAGACGTACGCCAGCAGCGCATCGACATGGGATTGAGTGAAGCCGCCACAGACGTTGAGCTGGAAATTCTCGCCCAAACGTGGTCTGAGCACTGCAAACACAAGGAATTCAGCGCCCTTATCCACTACGTGGATCGTGAATCTGAACAGACGCACACAATCGACTCGCTTTTCCGCACCTATATCGAGGGTGCAACAAAGACCGTCGCACAATCCCTCAACAGGTGGGGACACACGTGGTTGTTGAAGGTGTTTAATGACAACGCAGGGGTCGTTCGCTACGACAGCGATCAAGTCTTTGTATGGAAGGTTGAGACTCACAACTCGCCATCTGCCCTTGATCCTTATGGCGGAGCGATTACCGGTATCCTTGGTAACAACAGGGATCCGTTCGGCACAGGCATCGGTGGCGGCCGTCTGTTGTTCAACACAAACGTTCTGTGCTTCGGACAACCTGACTACAAGCAACCGCTTCTTCCAGGGCAACTACATCCACGACGCGTTCTTCGCGGCGTCCGCAAGGGAATTGAAGACGGCGGCAACCAAAGCGGCATTCCAACAGTCAATGGAGCTATCGTTTTCGATGATCGCTATGCTGGAAAGCCTCTCGTGTACTGTGGCACTGGCTCATTGGCTCCCGACAACATTTACGGGAGAACATGGTGGGACAAGCCCATCTCTCCGGGAGACCGAATCGTGATGGCCGGTGGCCGCGTCGGCAAGGACGGCATCCACGGAGCAACCTTCTCGTCAGCACAGCTGGATGAAACATCTCCCCGATCTGCTGTCCAGATCGGAAGCCCGATTACTCAGAAGCTTCTGTTCGATTTCCTTGATGCTGCCTGTCAAAGCAATCTCATCAAGTGCAGCACGGACAACGGTGCCGGAGGCTTGTCGTCGTCTGTAGGTGAATTGGCGACACTGGCTGGTGGCGCGGATGTGGATACAGCCCAGGTTCCGCTCAAGTATCCGGGGCTCGATCCGTGGGAGGTTTTCGTATCCGAATCTCAGGAGCGAATGACTCTCGTCGTCGAATCTCGCCACATGAACGCCCTACTAGCACTAGCTCGATTCTACGAAGTGGACGCAACGGATATTGGCTCGTTCACCGACTCTGGACATCTAGTCGTCCGTCATGCTGAGACGATCGTTGCCTCATTGCCGCTAGCCTTCCTCCATGACGGCGTGCCCCGCAAGGAGCTGGAAGCGGAATGGATGCCGCAGCAAAGCATAGAGCCAACGCTCTCTGAATCAATGGATCACAACGTTCTCATTGAACAGCTCCTCGGCGATCTCAACATCTGTTCCCGAGAGCCCGTCATTCGACAGTACGATCACGAGGTCCAGGCTGGAACGGTCATCAAACCTCTCATGGGGCCGGCAGCCGATGGCCCGCAAGATGCTGCCGTACTACAGCCTGATCCCGAAAGCGTCCGCGGAATTGCAGTCTCCAATGGTATTGCGCCGCAATACGGAGACCTTGATCCCTATCACTCTGCTGCCGGAGCGTTTGACGAAGCTGTCCGCCAAATCATTTCCGTTGGTGGCCGACTCCCAGGTCCAAGCCACGCTACCTTCTGGTCGGTCAACGACAACTTCTGTGTCCCAAATGTGGTTTACGATCCCGTCACCAATCCCGATGGGAAGAGCAAGCTCGCGGCCGTGGTTCGCATGTGCCAGGCCACCTACGACGTTGCGACAGCCTATGCGGTTCCGCTGACCTCGGGCAAAGACAGCATGAAGAACGACTTCTACGCTGATGGACAGACGATCTCTGTACCGCCCACTGTCCTGTTCTCGGCAACAGCAGGGATTCCCGATATCCGCAACACAGTCACATCAGACTTTAAGGCTGCAGGCGACCGCATCTATTTGTTGGGTTCAACGTATGACGAGATGGGGGCATCGGCCTTCTATCGTCTCCTTGGCGAACTAGGCGCTAATGTGCCACGCGTACGCACGGATGAAGCACGAGACCTGTATGAACGGGTGGCGCAGGCAACAGCTGCGGGCTGGATTGCATCGTGCCATGATCTGTCTGAAGGCGGATTGGCCGTCGCGCTGGCTGAATCAGCCATGGGCGGACGCCTTGGATGCAGCATTTCGATCGATAGCACCGCAACGAAAATCGGTGTGTGTGCAACCCTTTACTCTGAATCACACTCCCGTTTCTTAGCCACGGTCCCCGCAAACACCGCAAGCCAATTCGAGAGCCTGTTGGGTGACTGTGCCGTGTTGTTGGGAGACGTGACAGCCAACCCTCAGATTCTGATCCAGTCCGACGGGGAGCAAATCGTCGACGTCGGATTAACTGGCCTCATTCATGCGTGGGCGAGCAGACTGGTGGAGGTGTTATGACCACACCACACGTACTCGTTCTTTCAGGATTGGGGATCAACTGTGAGCGTGAGACAGCCGCTGCATTTCGCCTGGCGGGAGCCACTGCTGACATCATCCACATCAATGCGCTGTGCGCTAACACCGCGCCACTGCGCGAGGCTCAGATCCTTGCTTTTCCAGGAGGCTTTTCGTTCGGCGATCGTTTGGGCGCAGGGCAGGCACTGGCCAATCGCATTCGCCATCGAAAGTTACCCAATGGACAGACGTTGTTGGGCGAGCTCGTTCGCTTCGTGGAAACGGGCGGATTCGTCCTTGGCATCTGCAATGGATTTCAAATTCTCGCCAAGCTCGGACTTGTGCCCAACACAGGAGGCAATTGCATCCAGGAAGTCGCACTGGCTGAGAATGCTTCGGCACGGTTTGAAAACAGGTGGTGCCATCTGGCGTTGACCCAAGAGGGTCCAATGGGATTCTTTGCTCACTTGGGACAGATCGAGCTACCAGCACGTCATGGAGAGGGACGCCTCATCTTTCGAGATGAGACTGTCAGGCAGGCGGTTATTGACCAATCGCTCGATTGGCTGACCTATAGCATGGCCGATGGGTCGCCGGCAGCAGGATTCCCTGAGAATCCAAATGGCGCAGATCTCGCCTGTGCGGGACTTTCCGATCCCACAGGCCGTGTCATCGGCCTCATGCCTCATCCCGAAGCCTATGTTTCTCCATACACGCATTACGATTGGCCCCGGCGGCGGCGTGAAGGCCGAAACATGATTCACGAAGGCGATGGCCTCCGTTTCATTCGGACACTCGTTCGACTCAGCACACAGGGCGCAAGCCCCGCATTGGATAGATCAAGGGAGGAATTGTGAAGTGGAAGATTCGCCGAGCGTTGCTAAGTCTTTCCGATCGAACAGGGATTGAGTCTCTGGCAAGAACGCTCCATGAAGGTGGATGCGAGCTGATCACCACAGGCGGAACAGGGAGAGACATCACTGCGCTTGGCTTGCCTGTCACGGATATTTCCGAAGTAACTGGGAATCCTGAAGCGTTTGGCGGCCGGATGAAGACGCTTTCATTCCCCCTGGAGTCAGCTCTGCTCTATGACCGAGAGCGTGACGCAGACGAAGCCGCGTCCCTGGGAATCCAACCGATCGATATGGTCGTCTGTAACTTGTATCCGTTTGCCAAGCACAGGGAGTCCAACGCCGACACCGAGACTCTCGTTGAGAACATCGATATCGGTGGCCCCACGATGCTGCGTGCTGCCGCCAAAAACTATCGCTACGTAGCCGCCATCTGTGATCCCTCGGACTACGCCTCCATTGTTGAAGAACTCCAGAAGAATGACGGGTGTCTATCGTTGGACACGCGCGCGCGCCTAATGCGCACCACGTTCAACCACACCGCAGACTACGATGCCATGATTGCCGAGACTATGGACGAGAGGGCCGATGAGCCATCGCTGCGCTTGTCCTTTCCGTTTGGACGGCAACTCAAGGCCGGAGAGAATGATCAACAGAAGGGATGGGTGTTCGCAGGGAAGAGTGGCCCGTCATTAGCCACGATGGACCAGCTCGGGGGCAAGCCGCTATCCTACAACAACTACGTTGACGTCTTGGGAGCACTGGAAGCCGTTCGCGACCTATCCCGTGGCGGATGCGCTGTCATCAAACACACCAATCCCTGCGGCCTCTGCGAAGACGACGATCAACGACGAGCTGCAGACCTGGCATGGGCTGGTGATCCGGTGTCCGCTTTTGGTTCAGTCGTGGCATTCAATCGACCACTCACGCTTGAAGCGGCACGATTCTTCAATCTGGATCATGAAGACGTAGCGCAACGTAAGTTCTCAGTCGCTGTTGTGGCTCCAGATTTCGAGCCTGCAACAGTCGACTATCTGAAACAAAAACAATCCCTGCGAATCCTGCGCTACGATCCCTCTTGGGTCACTCCCACCCATGAGTTCCGAGTGTTACCGAATGCCTGTCTGATGCAGGAACGCGACACTGCGCTGTATGAAACCCTAACCGCTGTGACAAGAGGGGAACCCGATGGCGGACTGGCTCCGGGCAGTCCGTTTCATCGGTTGCTCGAATTCGGATTGATCGCCGTGCGTCAGGTCAAGAGCAACTCCGTCGTCATCGTTGGAACGACACCGGATGGCAGCTTGCGATTGCTGGGGATGGGGGCAGGACAACCCAACCGCGTGGTCTCCACGAAGTTGGCAATCGATCGTGCCCGGGCAACGCTGGCTGCAGAGACAGGAGATGCCGATAGAGAGGCATTCGTGCGTGAGAGACTAGGACAGGCACTCCTTCTTTCCGAGGCCTTCTTCCCGTTCCCTGACAGCGTCGATGCTGCTGCAGAAGCGGGAATTCGCACCATCGTTCAGCCTGGCGGATCGATCCGCGATAACCTCGTGTTCGCGCGCTGTGATGAGTTGGCGATCACCATGATTACAACGGGTATGAGGCACTTCAAACACTAGGAGGCTTTGTCTTGCGCACACTCCATTCATTTTCTACACCACAGCTTCAACTACTGCACCGAGGCAAGGTTCGCGACAGTTTCCGCGCCGGCGCCAATACCCGACTGCTTGTAGCCACGGATCGTCTCAGTGCATTCGATCACGTACTCGACACAGCCATTCCCGGCAAGGGAGCAATCCTCAATCAACTGAGTGCGTATTGGTTTAAGGCAACCGAGGACATCATTCCCAACCATCTGGTTCGCATCGTTGCCAGCCAGGCGATGGTCGTTCACGAGGTGGAACCCATTCGTGTGGAGATGATCGTACGCGCCTTCATTACAGGATCAGCTTGGCGAGCCTATGCTGCGGGCCAGCGCAAAATTTCGGGCGTAGACTTTCCAAATGGACTGACCAAGAATCAGCGTCTGGCAGAACCCATCGTCACACCAACCACCAAGGACATCCACGATACGCAGATCACCCCCGCAGCCATCGTCGAGAACGGCTTGGCCAGTGCGGACGTGTATAGGCAGATGGAGAACACGGCCCAGGCTCTGTTCGCGAAGGCCTCGGCAATGCTTGAGGAGCGCGGGCTCCTACTCGTGGACACCAAATACGAGTTTGGGCTACTCAATGGCAACGTAATACTGATCGATGAAATCCACACCCCTGATTCTTCCCGGTTTTGGGCTGCCGATGACTATGATCGCGATCCTCTGACAGTCGAAGCCTGGGACAAAGAGTACGTCCGCCGCTGGTTGATGGAGCAACAATCATCTGATGGTATGCCAGCAACCCTTCCTGAAGACGTCGTCATCGAGACACAGCGCCGTTACGCTGAGTTGTACGAACGGATCACTCAATCGCCAGCCCCTACAGTGCCCACAGATGCAGCCTCTGCATTGGTGAGCGAGTTGGTAGCCACCGACACCATGAAGGATTCCTGTGTCACCCTGATCATGGGATCGCCTCGCGACCGAGATCATGCAACGTCTATCGCCCAAGAGCTGGAGCCCTACGACATCGCAGTTCGTACTCGTATCGCCTCTGCCCATAAAACGCCCAGCCATGCCCAAGCATTGGCGCAGGAATTGAGCGAGTCAATTGAGCCCGGTGTGATCATTGCCATTGCCGGACTCTCCAATGGATTGGGTGGCGCACTGGCGGCCAATGCCAATCTGCCGGTCATCAACTGTCCTCCGTTTGCCGATCGGACTGACATTATGCTGAATCTGCCTTCGTCCGTAATGATGCCCTCAGCAACGCCCGCCATGACTGTAATTAAGCCAGGTAACGCCGCGTTGGCAGCGATTCGTTGCCTGAACCTGCCTCGATTGCGAAGACAGGCGAGTCAAGAGATCGCGGAAGGGCAACGGACACTCCTACACGCAGATCACGACCTTCAGGAGGTCTAGGCATGAGACTCGGCGTCTTGGGATCTGGTGCGCGAGAACATGCGTTGCAGTGGCACCTCCAGCAGAGCCCTTATGCTGAGAAGGTTTACGCGCTTCCAGGAAATGGTGGAACAGATCTCAACATAGCGGTTGATGTCTTCGATTTCGACGCCATAGCCAAGGCGTGTGAGGACCATGCCATCGATCTTCTGGTCGTTGGTCCCGAGGGGCCGCTGGCTGCTGGCATCGTCGATGCCTTCGCCGATCACCCGACACAGCTATTTGGGCCTTCCCAATCCGCAGCACGTCTTGAGAGCTCCAAAATCTGGTCCAAAGCGTTCATGGAGCGGCAGGGAATCCCCACAGCAAACTATGCGTTGGTCGACACCCTGCAAGCCTTCGCGGCATTCGCATCTCAACATGGGAATCGAGCCGTGCTCAAAGCTGACGGGCTAGCTTCCGGCAAGGGTGTGGCCGTTTGCCGCGATTGCACAGAAGTCGCCAGTGAATGGGCGCGTATAACATCTCTACGACCAGACGGAGAACGCTTCCTTGCTGAGGAACTGATCGACGGGTGGGAGCTATCCATCCATATCCTGACAGATGGTTCCTCGTGGTGTCTCTTTCCTTCGTCTCAAGATCACAAGTCCTTGCTCAACGGCGATCTCGGTCCAAATACGGGAGGCATGGGTGCCTTCAGTCCCGTTCGCGCCTGCACAGATACGCTACTTCAGCAAATCTCGAAGGATGTCATTCAGCCAACGCTGGACGGATTGGCGCATGAATCGATTCCCTACTGCGGCTTCCTTTACTTCGGCCTCATGATTACTGAGAAAGGCCCAGTAGTGATCGAATACAACGTGCGTTTGGGAGATCCTGAAACCCAAGTTCTGCTCCCTACACTAACGTCAGATCTCGTGCCTGCGTTGTTGGATTGCATGCGGGGAACGCTGGCTCCCGATGCAATCACCATTGGAAATCAGCACGTCGTAGACATTGTGCTAGCATCGCCAGGATATCCGAGTGCACCCATCGTTGGTCAGCCCATCGACGGGCTTTCTGCGGCCTCTGAATCAGCTCTCGTGTTTCATGGCGGAACACTGAAGCAAGATGGTGTCTTGCTCACATCAGGGGGCCGCGTACTCAGTGTCGTGGGGCAAGCTGATAGCCTGAAGGAAGCTCGTGAGAGCGCCTATACGGCTTGCCGACATATTCGTTTTCCTGGGATGCAGCTGCGAACAGATATTGGTCAGAGGACACAGAGTTGACGCCTCCTCGCATCGCGATTCTCATCTCTGGCCGCGGCTCAAACATGGAGGCCATCATTCGCGCCTCACAGGACGGCATTCTTCGCAATCGCTGTACCCTTTGCGGCGTGCTTGCCAATCGTCCGGATGCCGTTGGCCTCAGACGGGCAGACAAACTAGGCATTCCCACACGCATGGTGGCATCTCGCGGATTGAGCACGATGAGCTATGGCCGGCATCTCCTGGAAGCTCTGTCCCACTGGGCCCCTGACTTTGTCGTTCTTGCAGGCTTCATGCGTATCCTTTCCACTGAGGTCGTCGCCGCCTATCGCGGACGGATTGTAAATATCCATCCGGCTGACACAGCCTTATACCAGGGGGCAGATGGGTATGGATGGGCAGCCAACAATGCACTGACACAGACGACAATTAGCGTTCACCTCATTGACGAGGGCATTGATACAGGTCCGATCCTAAAACAAGCACCTGTATCACTCGTTGGAACCACAACGAAAGCGGAAATGGCGCAACGAGGCCTTCAAGTTGAGCACGCCCTATATAGCCAGTGCTTGGCCAACCTGTTCGACGGGCAGTATGCCTCAATCATTGCCGGAATCCTGAACCAAGAGAGAGGGGAATAGTCATGTGTGGAATCCTCGGATTGTGGAGCCAGACTGATATCGCCGAGCGCTTGATCTATGGCATGGCGACGCTGCAACACCGCGGGCAAGATGCGGCCGGAGCTGTCACATTTGATGGCATGTTCCACATGAAGAAGGGTTTAGGGCTCGTGTCGCAGGTGTTTAGAGAAAAACACCTGCAACGATTGCGGGGGACATCGGGAATTGGACATATCCGCTATGCAACGATGGGTTCAACTGAGACCGTGGATGCTCAACCGCTATACGTCAACTATCCGTATGGCCTAGCCATGGTTCACAACGGCAATGTCGTCAATTTTGGCGAGGTGCGTGAGACGCTGTATCGGGATCACCACCGTCTCGTCGATACGTCCAACGACGTCGCGCTACTCTTGTATACGTTTGCCGCTCATCTTGAGCAGCGTGACCTAGCGAATCTGACGATCGACGATCTGTTCGAGTGCGTGCGCGCCACACAAGCAGAGGTACATGGCGCCTACTCGGTAGTGGCCATTGTCGCCAATCATGGATTGCTTGCGTTCACAGATCCTCATGGGATTCGCCCGCTGTCAATCGGCATCCGCGAGGATGGAGATGTGGCCGTTGCTTCGGAGACCTCTTCCTTCGACTATCTCGGATACAAGCATCACAGTGACTTGGGACCAGGAGAGGCGATCCTTGTCGATCCAGACATGAACATTCATCGGGGCCAAGGGCTGCAGAAGAAACGCGCCTTCTGTGTCTTCGAGTACATCTATATCGCCCGCGAGGACTCGATCATTCATGATCGTTTGGTGGCCGACGAGCGCGTTCGTATGGGCCATGCTCTGGCAGACGCTGTACGTGATGCCGGTATCCAACCCGACACAGTCATCGATGTGCCTGCCTCTGGATACTTCGCTGCCTCTGCACTTGCAGAAGCCCTCGGCATTCCCTACAGGCGCGGTCTGGCGAAGAATTCACATGTCGGCCGCAGCTTCATCGCTTCCACACAGCGAAAGAGAGAGCATTTGGTTCGCCAGAAACTCAACCCCATCGGCAGCGTCGTGCGCGGCAAGAGAGTCGCCGTAGTTGATGATTCCATCGTTCGAGGCACAACGTCTCGCCATATCGTTGGCCTATTGCGAAGCGCGGGGGCCAGAGAGGTCTTCATGATCTCAGCCGCTCCCCCCATTCGTTTCCCCTGCATGTATGGCATCGACATGTCAACACAAGAGGAACTGCTGGCTTCAAACCGCAGTTTGGAAGACATCAAACAAACGCTAGGTGCAGACGCCGTGGTCTATCAATCACTGAAATCGCTGATGGATCTTTACCAGGATCTACCCTGTTGCTACGCCTGTTTCAATGGGAAGTATCCGACAGGCGGCGCTGACTCAGCACTCCGGGACATTGCTCGAGAGAAGCACGGATCAGACCGCGAATAGCGGAATCCTTGATGCCCAGGGATTCGAGGATTGCATGAACGCGGACAGGAATCTTCTGGTTGTCGTTCCCAATAGCCATCGGAGTATTGTGTTGTTGTATCAGCTATCTCAACGCGAGAAACTCGGATTTGGCCCAAGGTTTTGAGTACGATACAACTCAAGGGGGCGTCCATGATTCCTGTCCTAGACCGTTCCGAGGAACGACGATCCGATGAGCCAATGCTGGCCGCAGCTCTGACTAATCCTCAGTCGCGTTTCATCCTGCTCAACGCAGATCGAGCCCTCCTGAATCGCAACCCACTTGAGCCCGTAGTCTTCACAGGGAAGCAACTGAGAGAGAGGCGTCTCCCCACACAGGCTGCCGTATTCCTTGGATTCGACGGCGACACCGCATGGTTCGGACTGGATGTTCAGGACATTGGATCAGCAGAACAGGGAGAAGCGGACGAATTCACTGGATTCGCCAGCCGCGGCGAGTTCATCCCTCTGGGGCCGATCGAAGTCCCGGTTGAACAAAAAACTTGGGCTCTTTTGTCGCAGGCGCGCGCACTACTCGCCTGGAATCGAGCAACTGCCTATTGCCCCGTTTGTGGAGGCCAAACAGTCGCAAAGAACGGAGGCTACCACAGACTCTGCCTCGACTCAGGCTGCGGACGAACACACTTTCCTCGTACGGATCCTGCTGTCATCGTCCGCGTGCTGCATAGCGATCGATGCCTGCTAGCACGTCAACCGCGGTTTCGTCCTGCTCTCCACTCGGTTATTGCCGGGTTTGTCGATCCTGGCGAGAGTCTTGAAGGCACAGTGCGTCGCGAGGTAAGCGAGGAAGTAGGCCTTGAAGTAGGAGATATTCGCTACCTAGGGTCGCAACCCTGGCCTTTCCCCATGTCGATGATGATCGCCTTCGAGGCACAGGCCACCACAGACATCATCCACGTCGATGGCAATGAACTAGAGTCCGCAGCGTGGTATACGCGAAATGAAGCTCACGAGCAGATCCTCAGTGGGAAGCTCGTTCTCCCGAGCGTTAAGTCAATTTCACGCCGGATGATCGATGGCTGGCTCTCCAACCGGAAGACGATGACCTGCCCCCCAGAAATAGGTCCGGAAGTAGAGCTAGTATCTGGATCAATGGAAGGAGGCAGGAAGTGGCAAGAAGACA
>Ga0233437_1000680_pt1 | contig 73817 bp, 61 predicted proteins | sample SI_122_August201_FD_182714 | JGI IMG/M metagenome (GOLD analysis project Ga0233437, IMG submission 182714) | Seawater microbial communities from Saanich Inlet, British Columbia, Canada - SI_122_August2016_200_MG | ecosystem: Environmental > Aquatic > Marine > Inlet | place: Canada: British... | reverse complement strand
CTTCGTTATGCTCGTCAAAATAATGCTTATTTACAAAAGTAAACGTCTCATTCTTTTGACTTCGCAAGCCTCGAAAACGAACATTCTGAACTAAACACTGACTTTATGGACAGACTCTAATTAGTCAAATCAGTGTCCTGTTTTTGTTTGCAGCGAGGCTGCGATATGTTTTCAATTTATGCAAAGTTTATGAAGCGAAGCAAATCCGTATGGATGCGTTTTTAGCATAGCTATTTTCACTAACCTTGCATTTTATGTAAAATTTAATTTAAAAAAATGTTTAAAAAAATTAATGCCGCATTAATGTCTGTATATCATAAAGATAACCTTGATGAAATAGTACAACTTCTTGGTGAGAATAATGTAAAAATTTATTCGACCGGGGGCACTTATGACTATATTAAAAATTTAGGGATAGATGCCATTACTGTAGAATCACTGACCGATTACCCTTCAATTTTAGGCGGACGTGTTAAAACGCTTCATCCAAAAATTTTTGGCGGCATTCTTGGCCGAAGAAATTATGAAGAAGATAAACTTCAATTGAAAGAATATAATATTCCTGAAATTGACCTTGTTATTGTTGATCTTTATCCTTTTGAAGAAACTGTGGCTTCAGGAAAAAACGAAAACGAAATAATTGAGAAAATAGATATTGGTGGAATCTCATTGATTCGGGCTGCTGCTAAAAATTTTAATGATGTTTTGGTAGTACCCTCGTCGGACTATTATGAAGATTTAATTACACTTCTAAAAGAAAAAAACGGACAAACAGAATTATCCGACAGACGAATTTTTGCCTCGCACGCTTTCAATATTTCCTCACATTACGACACTGCAATTTTTAATTATTTTAATAAAGAAAACACAAAGGTTTTCAAACAAAGCGTATTATCATCAAATTCATTGAGATACGGTGAAAATCCACATCAGGTGGGTTTATTTTACGGTGAAATGAACAAGGTTTTTGATCAGCTACACGGAAAAGCAATTTCTTACAATAATTTGGTTGATCTGGATGCTGCCATAAATTTGATAAAGGAATTTTCGGAACCTACATTTGCAATTTTGAAACACACAAATGCCTGCGGTCTTGCCAGCCGCCCAAAATTAATTGACGCATGGAAAGATGCCTTAGCCGGCGATCCTGTTTCAGCTTTTGGAGGTGTGCTTGTTACAAATTCTACTGTTGATAAAGATACTGCGTTTGAAATCAACAAATTATTCTTTGAGATTATTATTGCTCCCGATTACGAAAAAAATGCACTTCATATATTAAAACAAAAGAAAAATAGAATAATTTTGCAAAAGAAGTCTTATGATTTTTCCGGCAAGCAATTTAAATCATTATTAAACGGAGTGATCGAACAAGAAAAAGATACAAAAACCGAAGCAGTTGAAAACATGAATTTCGTTACCAAAACCTCTCCGACCGAAAACGAAAAAAGAGACTTGATCTTTGCAAATATTATTGTAAAACATTCTAAATCAAATGCAATAGTATTAGCAAAAAACAAGCAATTATTAGGTAGCGGTGTTGGTCAAACTTCAAGGGTCGATGCTTTGAAGCAATCTGTTGCAAAAGCAAAAGAATTTGGATTCGATTTAAAAGGCACTGTCATGGCTTCCGACGCTTTTTTTCCGTTTGCCGATTCGGTTGAAATTGCTTATAAAGCCGGAATAACCGCCATTATTCAACCCGGTGGTTCGATAAGAGATAAAGATTCAATTGATTATTGTAATAAAAATAATATCGCTATGGTTTTTACAGGCACAAGGCATTTTAAACATTAAAAGAAGTAAAATACAGCAATAAAACATTAAAAATCCGATACAAATAAAAAAAATACAAAATGGGGCTTTTTTCTTTTCTTACCAAAGAAATTGCAATTGATTTAGGAACTGCAAATACTATAATTATATATAATGATAAAGTTGTTGTTGACGAACCTTCAATTATTGCGATCGAAAGAGATACGGGAAAAATAATTGCAATTGGTAAAAAAGCAATGATGATGCATGGGAAAACCCATGAAAACATCAAAACAATTAAACCTTTAAAAGACGGGGTTATAGCTGATTTCCAAGCTGCCGAATATATGATCAGGGAAATGATCAAAATGATTGGCGTAAAAAAAACATTATTTCCACCGTCATTGAAAATGGTTATTTGTATTCCTTCGGGAATTACCGAGGTTGAACAAAGAGCCGTAAAAGATTCTGCCGAACAGGCTGGGGCAAAAGATGTAAAACTTATTCACGAACCCATGGCAGCAGCAATCGGGATCGGAATTGATGTTCTTGAACCCACCGGAAATATGGTAATTGATATCGGAGGCGGCACAAGCGAAATTGCTGTTATTGCACTCGGCGGAATTGTCAACAATAAATCCATCCGTGTTGCAGGTAACGATCTTACTTCTGACATTCAGGAGTATATGCGAAAACATCATAATATAAATATTGGTGAACGCACAGCCGAAAGAATTAAAATTGAAGTGGGAGCTGCCTTACCTGAAATCGAAAATCCTCCCGACGAATATGCTGTTCATGGCCGTGATATGCTGACGGGAATACCTAAAGAGATTAAAGTAAACTACGTTGAAATTGCTCATTGTCTAGATAAATCGGTTGCGAAAATTGAAACTGCCGTTCTTCAAGCCCTTGAAATGACACCGCCCGAATTATCAGCAGATATTTATCGAACAGGTATTTATCTCGCCGGTGGAGGTTCTATGCTTAGAGGTTTTGATAAGAGATTACACATGAAAACCAAACTTCCAATTCATGTTGCCGAAGACCCTTTAAGAGCTGTTGCCCGAGGAACAGGAATTGCTTTGAAAAATTTTGATAAATTTACATTTTTGATAAAATAAATGAGATATTTCTTCATCTTTTTATGGAAGCATTATTTTTTCTTTTTATTTCTGATTTTTGAGTTTATTTCGTTTTTACTTATCGTAAATAATAATCCTTATCAACGATCACATATTATTAATTCAACGAATGAATTAACCGGAAATATGTTTTCCACTTTCACTAATATCTCAGAATATTTAACCCTAAAAAAAACCAATATTACTCTTGCCGAAGAAAACGCAAACCTTCACTCAAAACTTAATTTACTTTCCTCATTAGAAACAGATTCAAGTTTTAATATTTATGAAGATTCAAATACTTTGTTTCTGCCGGCAAAAGTTATAAGCAATTCAACAAACAATAGGAATAATTTTTTGATGTTGAATAAAGGTAAAAGTGATGGAATTAATATTGATATGGGGGTAATTTCTTCGTTTGGAATTGTTGGGATCGTTTGTCAGGTATCCGAGAATTTTTCATCCGTAATGTCTGTTTTACATAAAGATGCAAAAATAAGTGCAAAAATTAAAAAAAACAACCAATTAGTGAATGTGATCTGGAAAGGCGATGATTACAGAACAGGAACCATTGAAGATATCCCGACACATATTGAAGTTGTTCCCGGCGATACAATTATTTCAAGCGGAAATTCCTTGATTTTTCCTGAAGGAATTTTGATCGGAACTTGTAAAGGTTTTGTTGAAAACACAGGCGAAAATCTTAATAATGCAGAAATTATATTTTCTACCGATTTCAATAGTTTGTCTTATGTTTATATTATAAATAATTTAATGAGAAAAGAACAAAATAATTTAATTGATTCTTTACTTGATGAATAGCGTTTTTATTTTAAATATTATCAGATTTATAATTTTAGTATTATTTCAGGTTTTTATTTTAAATAATATTGAAATCAACGGATATATTAATCCTTATTTTTATGTTTATTTTATTTTACTTTTGCCTTTTGAAACACCTAAATGGCTGCTTCTCATTTCTGCATTTATAATTGGTTTAAGTATTGATATTTTTTCAAATTCTCTTGGAATAAATTCGGCGGCATGTGTTTTGATAGCTTTTTTTAGGCCGGGATTAATAAATGTCCTTACTTCAAAACGTGAATTTGAAACCGGAATAAAACCGGGAATCAGAGACCTGGGATTTGTATGGTTTTTTAATTACTCAATAATTTTAGTTTTTATCCATCATTTTGCTCTGTTCTTTTTGGATGCATTCAGTTTCCATAATTTTGGGTTCACATTTTACCAGGTTTTAGCAAGTAGCGGATTAAGTGTTTTATTGATAATTTTTAGCCAATATCTTTTTAGTTATCGAATAAAAAAATAAGTCCGTCATTTAGTAGTCATTCAATTGTTATTTCCTTTATTTCCCGTACTTCGCAATTCAATTAAAAATTTTATGTAGGTTTGCCCCACATATATTTATCAAAAAATAAAACGAAAATGAAAAAGCTCATCATTATTTCACTAATTCTTACAATCATTGTTTCATGTTCAAACAATAATGAAACAAAAGACAATTTCACAATTAACGGTATTGTTGAAAATCAAAACAATGGAAATATTTTCTTAAAAAAGAGAGTTGATGGTGAATGGATAATCCTCGACTCAACCGAATTGAACAACGGAAACTTTAAGTTTTCGGGACATATCGAACTACCCGAACAATATTATATTCAAATTAGCGAAAAAAATCTTATCCCTGTTTTTGTTGAATCTTCCATAATAATTCTTGATTCAAAAACCGACAGCATCGGCAATATCACAGACACAAAAATAACTGGTTCAGCCTCAAACAATGATTATCAAATTTTTACTAAAAAAGCAGATGTTTTTGATCAGAAAAGCAATGATCTTTGGAAACAATGGAAGGAAGCAAAAGAGGCCGGAAACAAAGATCTGATGGAAAAAATTGAAAATGATAATAACGAAATCGATAATGATATGAAAAAATTCATTATTGATTACGTGCTTAAAAAAAACAACAATGTAGTTTCGGCATATATTACACTTAGAAATTCTTACCAATTTAATTTAAATGAACTCGATTCTATTACATCTAATTTCACAAACGAAATTTCAGAATCAAAATATGTAGCATTACTCAAAGATAGAGTTGAGGTTTTGAAAAATGTTGCTATCGGGAAGCCATTTATTGATATTACTTTAAACGATACTGCCGGAAATCCTGTTTCATTGTCTTCATTAAAAGGAAAATATATTTTACTCGATTTTTGGGCTTCATGGTGTGGCCCCTGCCGTGCTGAAAATCCGAATGTTGTAGCCGCTTATAATGATTTTAAAGATAAAGGATTTGATGTTTACGGTGTTTCGTTGGATAAAAATAAAGAAAAATGGATTGAAGGAATTAATCAAGACGGATTAGTCTGGACAAATGTTTCGGACCTCAAAGGATGGCAATGTGCTGCCAGAGATGATTATGGTTTCAATTCGATCCCCCACAGCGTTTTAATTAATAAAAACGGAATTATTATTGCCAAAAACCTTAGAGGTGATGAACTGAGGGAAAAACTTGAGGAAGTTATTGATTAGGGATAGACAGTTTTTTTACATCAATAATTATTACCCACCCTATTCTACATAGTGCCATTTTTCTTAGATATCAACAAGAGATTCGCGTGAGAGTACAAAAAGTTCAGAAGCTAATCCTGATTCAATACTAATTTATGAACTTCTGAAAAATCTCCTACCTGAAAAACACAAAAATAGATTCCCGATCTTACTCTTGAATTATTATTACTCTGTGCATCCCATTTGAAAGAATGAGCACCGGGATACAACTTTGAATCAGTTATAGTTTTGACTTCATCTCCGAGTAAATTCAAAATACGAATTGAAACCCGATTTGTTTTCAATAAATTAAAATCAATATTGAAATTATTATTGGAAGGATTCGGATAAATGTTGCCAATAAGATCTATATCAGGATTGAGATAATCATCATCAATACCTGTACCAATATCAGGAGTTGTAAGTTTTTTATCGGTATAAATAATGTATTCACCTTGCTCAAGTTGAATAGATTGAGCTGTACTTGTAATTGAAATAGAGTCACCATAGAAATAATTATACCATTTGCCTGTCGCAGGCCAATTCGGTGTAATTGATCCACTTGTAACATTAAAATTTCCTATAATCACCACATTCATAGAAGAATGTCTAAGAACGATTGATTTTCCAGCACCATATAAACTCAGGCTATAATCAGTAGTTTTAAAAACGTCATAATTCTTTTTGAGTTCAATTAATGACGCATAAACATTAAAAAGGTATTTACGTCGATAATCATTCAGATAATCCCATCTTTCAGGCTTTGGATCGGTGCGACAATCGCCTGTCATACATGGCCAGTTTATAGAATAATCGTATCCCATTTCACCAAATTGCCATACCATTTTAGGGCCGGGTATGGTAAAAAAGAAAGAAGCTGCCATTGCACTTCGTTGTAAACCAATAGTTGTATCTGTAACCTTATAACCCGGATTGCTTGTACTACCCCATGTTTCATTTTTATACATCTGACGTTCTTCATCATGACTTTCCATATAACCCATCACATGTGGCTGGCTCCAACCTCGTTTTTTATATGAAATCCATGAAAAATCCGATCCTCCTCCACTGTTGTAACCCATTGTTGCTTCAGCGTAATTATGGTTTGAATTACCCCAAAGCATCATACCCATTCCCGATAGAACTTTCTCTTCGCTGTTATCGGCAAAATGTTCAAGTATGACGTAAGTTTGTGGATTGGTTTCCCACATAGCTGAAGAATAATCGCTCCAAATGTCAATTCTGGATTGGTCGTAATTTCCCCAGGCAGACACATTTCCCACCGTATAGTTCTGTGTAAAACCTTTTGAAAGGTCAAACCTGTACCCATCTACTTTATATTCTTCAAGCCAATAATTGTTTACTCTTTTTACAAATTCACGGGTTTGCGGACTTTCATGATCAAAATCGAAACCCACATTATAATCATGCGTTGCTGCCTCATTATACCAGGGATTATTGTCAGCCGGTCGATTTAAATTGCTGTTCCAGTAAAGCAAAACATTTGGGGAAGTACCAAACGAATGATTCAACACCATATCTATAACCACGGCAATATCATTTTCATGGCATTTATCTATAAATCTTTTCAAATCGTTTTTGGTTCCGTAATATTTATCCGGTGCAAAATAATAGTTTGGATTATAACCCCACGAAAGATTGCCTTCAAACTCATTAACCGGCATTAATTCAATTACATTTACTCCCAATTTTTTAAAGTATCCAATTGTATCGGTAAGAGTATTGTAGTCATGCGTTGCAATAAAATCACGGATCAGTAACTCATAAACCACCATATCTTCAACTTCAGGAATATTATATTCTGTTATTTGCCATTCATAAGGTTCCTGAGCAGTTTGCAAAACAGTTGCAATACCACTTGTTTTTCCGGTCGGATAATCGATTAGGTTAGGATATGTTTGATTACTAATATATTTGTCGTTCCAGGGATCGGATACTTTGTCGGCATAAGGATCACCTATTCGGATTGTTCCATCAACAAAATATTGAAAAATATATTCTTTTCCCGCTTCCAGATTTTCTATTTGTAGCCAATATCGATCACCATCCGGTGTTTTTTTCATATAAAAATTTTCTGTTTGTTCCCAATCGTTAAAATCACCAATTACAAAGGCAAAATCCTTATACGGAGCGTAAAGCGAAAGCAATACGGTTGTATTATCGATATAATTTATACCGTCAACCATACCTTCAGGAAGTTCCTCAATCTCAGGTTGTGGGATAATGAAGTATGAAAATGAGTCGCAAACCATTTCTTCGGTGTTTTTTGCCAGGATTTTAACCCATATATCTTCCCAGTAATTACCTGAACTTGTTGCGTAAAGGGTGTCGAGAAGAGTGATACCGGCTATTGATGTTTTCAATTCATCATTAACAAATAAAAACATTGAATCGGCTTCCGGGCTGTTTGCTGTAACAGGAATTGTATCATTTTCAATGGCCATTACATTTTCATCTCCGGGTTCGGTTATTATAATGCTAAGGCCGCTTTCATACACATCCACAAATAAATCGGCTGTTTGTGTACTACCATCGGCACTTCTGAAAACAAACGCTAACTGGCTGATAGTTTCGCTGGGGCCAACACTGTAAAATGACCGGATTTCAGGTGTGATAAGCAATTCATAAAGATTATTACCAAGACTTGTGAGCTGTGGTTGATTTTCATTGTTTCCCCAGTCACCAATAACATGTGACCAACTTGAACTGCCCTCAAGGATTACCCCTGAGTGTGTAAAAACATCCCCATTGTAGTTTTCCAGATCAGTACCAACTGCATTAAAAGTTAGTATCACCTCATCCGTATCTTTTGGAAATGCAGGGTCGGTAGTAATAATTTGAGCAAAAACAGAATTGACGCAAAGGACAAAAACCAGCGAAATAATTAGAAAAAGATTTTTCATAGTAATAAGTTATTATTGATAAATAAATATAAACATGAATAAAAACAAAAACTAAACCAAAATTTACATAAAAAATAAAATGTTTTATTTTGATAATGCAAAAGAAAAAACCCGAGCTTAAAAAACCCGGGTTTCTAAAAATTTACACAATTAAATGATTAATTCTTAACGAATTTGGTAGTTTGAACACCTGTACTGTTGTGGAATGTAATAAAATATATTCCACTTGTTAAGTCTGATGTATTAACAATAATTTCATTTGCAGAAAAGTTTTCGAAAGATTTAATTTTTCCACCAATAACATTATAAATTTCAATTTTGCTAACATCATCAATATTTGTGATATTTAGCTTGTTTTCAACAGGATTTGGATAAATATTGTATTTACCAACTGATAAATCATCTCCAATTCCTGAAGAACCTAATGGAATTAAGAAATCTGTACAATCGCCTAAATCATCGAAATCTTTTCCTTCACCGGCAGCCCAGTCACCCGCATTGAAAACACAATTTATTGCAGTAACATCAGCACCTGCATCGATACCATAAAAATCGGCAGGGACATAAGTAAAAGCCCATTTGAATGCATCAGGCTGGCCAAGTGGAAGTACAAAATCTGTACATTCGCCTAAATCATCGAAATCTTTTCCTTCTCCGGCATCCCAGGCACCTCCATTAAAAACACAGTTAATTTCTGTAACAACAGCACCAGCATCAATACCGTAAAATTCTGATGGAATAATAGTAATAGTCCATGTTGAATCACCATTGTTTATAAGTTTTGGTTGCTGGCCATTGACTCCTAAACCATTAAATTCAACAACATTTGACCATGCTGCACCATCAATATTAACACCTGAATGCATCATAACTGAATCGGCATTAAAAAGAGCGCTATCAGGACATGACTTTTTAGCATCAAGAGTAATAATTACTTCTTCAAATGCTGTAGCATTATTGATAGTTATAGCCATTGGTATTGCAGGCCCTAATCGTACCAATTTAGCATACTGTCCATTGACTCCTTGACCATTAAATTCAACAACATTTTGCCAGCCGGCTCCATCAATAGTTACACCTGAATGGATCATAACAGAATCAGCATGGATCAATGCATAATCTGGACAAGATTTGGAAATATCCAAAGTAAGGGTTAATTCTTCAAATGCAGTTGCATTAGCAGGTTCAATGTTAATTGCCGCCGGCATTTGAGCATAAATACTTGCTGAGAATAAAACTACAGCAATTAATGATAAAATTTTTTTCATAAGCGTTTAATTTTAAATTATTAATTAATTTTAGTTTCTAATTTTTAGTTTTATTAAAAAAAAAAGTAAAATTCGTAATTTTTTAATACAACTGCAACAAAAATAGCCTTTTTTTTTAATTTTTTTAATTTTTTTTTATTTTGTTATGCAAACTAACTGATACAAACGTTTGCAAGAAAATTTGTTATAATTTATTTTTTATTAAATAACAATTAAAAAAAACTACTAATTAAGTAGATTTTCTAAGAATGAGATTGGTTTAAATTACTTTTTTTAGGAAAAATGTCGAAATTTTCATTTTTTATTCGCTTTATCAACAGTTTCCACATGATAAATTTATTAAAAGTATGTGCTTTGTAATCGAAACTGCAAACGTTTGCAATTAAAAACTTTAAAAAAATATCTAAGATCATTAAAATCATAACTATTTTTATTTATCTTTACATCCAATTTTTTATAAAAATCAATAAAATTGAATTTGAAAATCTATTAATTAAAAAATGTATTATGGTAAAACTTCTATTTAGAAAGCATTTATTGTTTTTAGTAATAATATGCTTTTTTTCTATTACGGCTTTTGCACAAAAAGGCGAAGTAACCGGAACGGTTACAGATGCAAGCGACGGCTTAACCCTACCGGGTGCAACGATAGTAATAAAAGGAACTACACAGGGAGCTATTACAGACATTGATGGTAAATATACCATTAGTGTTGAACCTAATCAGGTATTAGTAGTCACGTATGTTGGTTTTGCAACACAAGAATTGATTGTTCAACCGAATACTACTGTAAATGTTGCTCTTGAATCATCTGCACTTTCATTGGATGGTGTTGTAGTAATTGGGTATGGTGTTACAAAAAAGGAAGATGCTACCGGCTCAGTTACGGCCATTGACGAAGGTAGCTTTAACAAAGGTGCGATTGTTTCACCTGCAAGCCTTATTGCAGGTAAGGTTGCCGGTGTACAAATTACCTCAAACGGTGGAGCTCCCGGTGAATCTTCCAGTATTCTTATAAGAGGTGGGTCTTCGCTTAGTGCAAGTAATACTCCTCTTTTTGTTATTGATGGTATTCCTATTAGTAATGATGGCACAGGAGGTTCACGAAACCCACTAAACAGCATTAATCCTAATGATATTGAAACTTTTACGGTATTAAAAGATGCTTCGGCAACAGCAATTTATGGATCACGTGCTTCCAACGGCGTAATTTTGATTACTACAAAAAGAGGTAAAATTGGCAGGCCTTTACAACTTAATTATCTTGGAAAATTTTCATTTTATGATATTCCGAAAACAATCGGTGTACTTTCTTCCGATGAATTTCAGAAAATGATAAATTCACGCTTTCCAAATCGTGTTGATATGCTTGGAACCTGGACTGACCCAAATGGAAAAGAGATACCTTATTCCGCTCTACCGGATGATCGTTCAGGATATACTCAAACCATGCACAATACAAATTGGCAGGATGAGATTTATCGCAACACTACAGGCATGGATCATGCTTTTAGTGCAACAGGTGCCTGGAAAACAATTCCATATCGTTTTTCTCTTGGTTATACCGATCAAAATGGTATTCTGAAAACATCTCAATTTCAACGTACATCACTTTCAGCTGCTTTAAATCCAACATTGTTTGACGATCATCTGAAAGTTAATTTAAATATTAACGGATCATTTATAAAAAATACATTTGCTAATCGTGGTGCAATCGGTTCTTCTATTCAGATGGACCCGACAAAACCTGTTGCAAGTACTGATGGTGTTTTTGGCGGTTATTGGGCATGGTCGCAAAATAATGGAGATCCTGTAACCCAGGGCACAACAAACCCTATGTCATTTATAAATCTTACTGATGATAAATCAAATGTTGACAGGATTTATGGTAATTTGCAACTTGATTATAAACTGCATTTTCTTCCTGACTTGCATGCAAATTTGAATTTAAGCTACGATAAAAATAAAGGCAAAGGGCATAATAGAGTTCCCCCTTATGCTTCATGGTCATATAATGCTGCTCAAGGCGGTGGAAGGTATAATGAATATAAAAATGAAAATTTAAATGAATTGGTTGATTTTTATTTAAATTACATTAAAGAAGTACCTGATATAAAAAGTAAATTCAATTTAATGGCAGGTTCCTCATTACAACATTTCTATAATTCTTCAACATCCTATAATAGTAATGTTCCTGATACAACCAACGAACCAACACATGAATTTATTAGAGATACAATCATTGATAAAGGTGAATATAATTTGATGTCATATTTTGGACGTTTAAATTATACATTCAACGAAAGATATTTGTTTACTGCTACTGTACGTGCTGACGGAACTTCTCGTTTTGGGCCTGATAGCCGTTGGGGAACATTCCCTGCTCTTGCATTAGGTTGGAAAATTAATGAAGAAGCTTTTCTGCGTAATTCAAAAGTAGTTTCATCATTAAAACTTCGTTTGGGTTGGGGTATTACCGGCCAGCAAGCTATTGGAGGTTACTACGATTATATGGGTAGATTTACTTACGGTAATCAGTTTGCAATGTATCCGTTTGGAAACACCTATTATATTACTCTTCGCCCTGAAGGATATAACGAAAATCTTAAATGGGAGGAAACAACTACATGGAATGTTGGTTTGGATTATGCTTTCCTTAACGATCGAATTTATGGATCTATTGATGTCTATGATCGTAAAACCAAAGACTTGCTTAGCTGGGTTCCTGCAGTTGCCGGTTCTAACTTAAGCAATTATATTAACCGGAATGTTGGTGAACTCGAAAACAAAGGTATTGAGTTCTCAGTTAACGGGAAAATTATTTCAAATGAAAAGATGTTTTGGGAAGTAGGATTCAATGCTACTTATAATAAAAATGAAATTACTGAATTATATGACGGCGCAAGCATACCAACAGGTGGAATTTCAGGAGGAGTTGGCAACCTGATACAGGAACAAGCTGTAGGTCAGCCTCGTAATGCATTTTATGTTTATGAACAGGTTTATGATAATGCCGGCAATCCTATCGAAGGATTGTATGTTGACCGAAATGAAGACGGTGAAATTACTCCCGCGGATAAATATTATTATCATGATCCAAATGCCGACTTTTGGTTTGGAATATCTTCTCATATCAGTTATAAAGATTGGTCATTCTCATTTGCCGGACGCGCTAATTTTGGCAATTACATGTATAATAACGTACAGTCGGAAAATGGCTGGTACAACAGAATGTACCGCCCCGAAGGCCCTTATATAAGCAATATTGTTTCAGGTATAACAAATACCAATTTTGAATATACACAATATTGGTCAGATTACTATGTGCAGGATGCTTCATTTTTTAAAATGGACAATATTACACTTAGTTACTCATTTAACAATTTGTTGGAAAACCGTTTGAAACTTCAGCTTTCCGCTACGGTAAACAATGCTTTTGTAATTACAAAGTATGGCGGAATTGATCCTGAGGTTAACTATGGAATTGACAACAATGTTTATCCCCGTACAAGGGTATGGATGTTAGGTGTAAATCTTTTCTTCTAAAATTAAAAATAAAATATCATGAAACGATTAATATACATAATAGTTTTAATTACAGGAACTTCTTTATTATTTAATTCCTGTAAAAAGGTTTTAGACTTAAAACCGATTGACCCTGATGAAATAACATCAGCTACAGTTTTCGATAACCCTGAGTCCTATACTCAATTTATGGCAAAATGTTATGCAGGCCTTGCAGTTGGCGGACAAGAAGGAGGTGACGGACGAGCTGATATCAGTGGTATTGATGGTGGTTTTAGCCAATACTTACGTCAATACTGGTATCACCAGGAACTTACAACCGATGAAGCAGTAATTGGTTGGGATGATGCAACAATTAAAGATCTCCACTACCAGGAATGGGGTGTGGGAGATGTTTTTGTCGCAGCAATGTATTACCGTATTTTTTACCAGATTTCACTTGCAAATGAGTATCTTCGTCAAACTACCGATGAAAAACTTGACGACAGAGGAGTAAGCCGGGATTGGAAAGATAAAATAGTGTATTATAGAGCCGAAGCCCGTTGGTTACGAGCACTTAGCTATTGGCATGCCCTTGACCTTTTTGGTAGCGTGCCTTTTGCAACCGAAGAAGATCCTATTGGTGATTTCTTCCCACCACAGATTTCAAAAACCGATTTATTCGCTTATATTGAATCTGAACTTAAAGACATTGAAAATAAAATGATGCTTCCTCGTCAAAACGAATATGGACGTGCCGATCAGGCAGCAGCATGGACTTTATTAGCAAAACTTTATATGAATGCTGAAATATACATTGGTGCTGATAAATATAGCGAATGTATAACTTATTGTGATAAAGTAATTAACAGCACTTTTACTTTAGCACCTACATTTCAGCAATTGTTTTGGGCTAACAACGACCAGATTGCCGAAACAATGAATGAAATTATTTTCCCAATTCGTTATAGCGGCGAACACACCCAAACCTGGGGAGGAACAACTTTCATTATTCATGCCGGAGTTGGCGGCGATATGGTTCCCGGCGATTATGGTATCGACGGTGGATGGGGTGGAACCCGTACCACAAAACAATTGGTTGAGAAATATGCAGTTGACGATACACGTGGAATGTTCTTTTTAGATGGCCAGACTCTTGAAATCGATAATATAAGTGATTTTCAGAATGGTTATGCTATTACAAAATTCAGAAACATGTCTTATAACGCACAAGGTGAGGGAACTCCCGGTTTCAGCCTGACTTTTCCTGATACCGACTTCCCAATGTTCAGACTTGGCGATATTTACCTGATGTATGCTGAAGCTGTTGTTCGCGGAGGTGGTGGTAATCTTGGAACTGCAACCGGTTTTGTAAATGAGCTTAGAACCAGAGCAGGAGCCACTACAGTTAATGAAGGTGACCTTAATCTTGATTTTATTCTTGATGAACGTGCACGAGAACTTTGTTGGGAAGGCCACCGCCGTACCGACCTTATCCGTCATAATAAATTTACAGGAGGAGACTACATTTGGTCATGGAAAGGAAATACTAAGGATGGACGTGCAACAGATGCAAAATATGATCTGTTCCCCTTGCCTGAAGCTGATGTAAATGGCAATCCTAACCTTACTCAAAATCCTAATTATTAACAATTGTAAAATTATAATTATGAAAAAAATAAATTTAATATTTACACTAATAATCGGCCTTGCGATTATACTTGGTTCATGCGAGAAAGAGGAAAAAGATCCGGTTATGAATATTGACCAATCTGTTGCCGCTTCAATAACAGCCCCTGCTAATGGTGCTGCAATTATTCTGACTTTAGCCGATTCGGCAAATTCTTTTACCGTAAACTGGTTAGATGCAACATATTCCATATCAGGTGGTGTAGTAGTTCCCTCTCCAACTTATTCATTGCAGATGGCGTTTGCCGATAGCAACTTTGCAGGTGCAAAAGAACTTTTTAATACAAAGGATTTAACTTTTGAAACCATTGTTTACAGTTTTAATAATTCCCTGATATTGTTTGGCATTCCAGGCGATTCAACAGCAAACATTGAGTTAAGGGTGATTAGTGGTATAAGTGATGCATTATATTCTAACGACACTTCAGAAGTGATTAGCCTGACAGTAACACCTTTTGAACCGCCAACACCTCCACCTGCAGAAACACCTCGTTTATGGGTTCCCGGTGATTATCAGGGATGGAATCCTGCCGAAGCACCAAATATTTGGTCACTTGAAAATAATGGTATTTATACCGGTTATGTATATTATCCTGAAGGTGGAACTTACGAGTTTAAGTTTACCTCAGCACCTGACTGGGATCATACCAATTTTGGTAACGGAGGAGATTTTGTGTTAGATACTGATGCCGGTGCAGGAAATCTAATTGTTCCTGACTTTGGCGGATACGTACTTACTTGTGATACCATTGCCTTAACATGGGCGTACGAAGTCCAAAACTGGGGTGTTATAGGATCAGGTATTCTAAATGGTGACTGGAGCGAAGATGTTGACCTTGAATTCACAGGTGATTATCAGGTACTAAGTGTTACAATTGATGTTACCGAATCTCAGGACGCAGGTGAACTTCGTTTTAAATTCCGTGCAAATGATGGATGGGATACTGACCTCGGACTTACTGATCCCGAGGATGGTAATAAACTCTCGTATGGTGGGCTTGATATTCCAATGCCGGAAGGAGCAGGAAATTATACTTTCATTCTTGATTTGAGTCAACCAATTCCGACTTATAGTTTGATTAAAAATTAATATTTCTTGCCTTACATAAAAAAAACCGCCTCCAAAAGAGGCGGTTTTTTTTATTATAAAATGACTAAATTCTAAAAAATACCGATTTTTCTAATCTTTTATTTTTCTCTCTTCAAAAACAAAATACCCCCAAGGCTTAAGTTCAATTTCTTCATTAGCCGAGAATTTTTTTAACTCATCTGAGAACACATTCAAATAATTTCCTGCGTAATTATCTCCCGATAAAATAATATTTTGCTCTTTATCAGTAAAATTAAAAACAGCAAATATTTTATCACCATCTTTTTCACGAATAAAAGCAAAAACCGCTTCATCATTTGAAGTTGGAATTCGTATCATTTTTCCACCATAAGCACCATTCCACAATGCTTTATTATTTTTCTTAAGTGTTAGAAGTTTCTTATAAAAATCATTGAGTGGAAATTTTCCCCAGTCGATTTGATCTTTTTCAAAAAATTCAAGCCTTCGGTTAAATACAGCTTCCTGTCCACTATAAATAAGTGGCATTCCGGGAACAGTCGCCGAAAAAGCAGCAAATGTCAAAGCTCCGTCACCCATTCTTTCATATTCGGTTCCATTCCATGAATTTTCATCATGGTTGGAAGTAAATGACATACGATATGCATCTTCCGAAAATTTGGTGTCGTTTTCAATAAAATATGCTGCAAAATCATTTGCATTTTTTTCACCTTTTGCTATATCATTCATTAAATGATGAAGATTCCAGGCATACGACATATCGAAAGCTTTTTCATGATGAGGAGGTTCTTCGGCTTCTGCAAGCATAAAAACAGGTTTGATCTTATCAAGCTCCTGCCTTGCATCATTCCAGAAATCAATGGGAACCATACCTGCAACATCACAACGATAACCGTCAATATCCGCTTCTACTACCCAGAACTTCAAGGCATCTATCATATATTTCCTCATTTCCGGGTTATCATAATTCAAATCGACAACATCGGTCCAGTCATAAGGTGAAACAAAATTACCGGCTGAGTCTTTTGTGTACCAATCGGGATGTTCCTCTATCATTTTATTGTCCCAGGCACTATGGTTTGCAACCCAATCAAGGATAACATGCATTCCAAGCTGATGTGCCTTTTCAACAAGGCCTTTAAAATCTTTCATTGTACCGAATTCGGGATTGACAGCCATGTAATCTTTTATGGAATAATAACTTCCAAGTCCTCCTTTTCGGTTTTTCTCTCCAATCGGTTGAATCGGCATAAGCCAGATCATATCAACACCCATTTTTTTAAGTCGCGGTAAGTGTTTTTCGAAGGCTTTTAAAGTACCTTCAGGAGTATATTGACGAATGTTGACTTCATAAATGTTAGTGTTCTTACTCCATTCAGGATGAACCAGTTTATTAGCCGTTTGTTCTTTTTCTTTCATTTTTTTATTTTGGTTATTGCAGGAAGTTTGCAAAAGTAAAATAAAAAATATCAGAATGATTGGGAAAAATTTTAAATAAGAATTTTTGCTAAATGTTTTCATGATTAAATTTTAATTTTTTAAGTGTTTATTTTCTATCATAGCATTTTTTTTATTAACCGCAAAGTACACTAAATAACGCAAAAAAATTTGCGTTTCTTTGCGATTTTATATATTTCTTGTTTCATTAAAAATCATTTAGAGCATAATATTTCAAATGAATTTGCCGAAAGTTTAACTTTTAGTTCAACTCCACTCAATGTAAATTCAGAATTGAAGTTTGCTTTAAAATTTGTTTTTTCAAATCTTTCGGGGATTTTAATGTTAATTGTTTTTTCTTCATTACTATTATTGAAAACTACAACAGAAATATCAGCAAAATAGGTTCTTGCGTAAGCATAAATTTTTTCCGAAACAAGTAAGGATTCAAAATCCCCATAAATAAATTCTAAATTATTTTTTCTGATCTTAATTAACTTTTTTGCAATATCTTTTACTTTTATTTCTTCTTTTTTTAGATTTTCGAAACGCATCATTCTTCGATTGTCAGGATCATTTCCACCCGGGTCACCAATTTCATCACCGAAATAAATAACCGGAATCCCAGGAATTGTCATCAGGAAGGCAGTCAGGCTTGAAAGTTTTTTATAACCCACCGGATTTCCGACACCAATTTCTCTGGTCCAACCTGCAAGTTTGCTGTCTTCATCAAACGAAAGATCGCCACCTGCGAGAGAAATAAACCTCGGCCGGTCCTGATTTCCTGTAATATAACCCATAAGATTATGGTTTCCATAATATTTGAAGCTTTCTTCGAGTGAAGAATTTAATCTGCTGAACGGTTCATTATCACGTGCGAAAACAGCAAGTGCATCATCATAAACATTAAAATCAAATTGTGCATTTAGTTCACCCGAATTAACATAACTGCTGATTAATTCAGCATTCCCGTAAGTTTCACCAATTTGATAAAGATTTTTTTGCTTTGGGATCATAATCCGGTTTTTCAATTTTTTTGTCAGTGTTCGCCAAAAAATTTCAGGAATATGCTTGGTTGCATCATGACGGAAGCCGTCAAGATTATACTCTTCTATCCAAAAAACAGCCGAATCGCTAAGCATTTCATATACTTCAGGTTTTGAAAGATCTAAAGTCGGAAGAAAAACATCAAACCAGGTTGTCAAACGATGCTCGTCCCATTTTTCGGTATTTAATGAACCATCAGGAAGATAAAGATTTGTTGCCCAGTCATTATGCTCCTGATAAACCGGATGTTCCTGATGAACATGATTGGCAACAATATCTAATAAAACATTCAAACCGTGTTCGTGAGCAGTTTCCACCAATTCTTTTAATTCACCGGAAGTTCCATATCTATAGTCGATTTTCGTAAATGAAACCGGCCAATAACCGTGATATCCCGAGAATTTTGTTCGTGGTTCTGGCCATAAACCAAAAGCTCCCTTAGGATTTTGAACAAGTGGTGAAATCCAAACTGTATTAATCCCAAGATCATTAAAATAGCCTTCTTTAATTTTTTCAGTTATTCCAACAATATCTCCTCCCAAATAATTAGCCTGGGGAAGTATTTCCGGGTTATCAACAGGCTCATCATTTTTTGGGTTCCCATTATTAAACCTGTCAACGAAAGCATTATACAAAATATTTGAATGATGATCGAAACGATTTAAAGTTTCGGTTTCTAAAATAACTTTTCCGTTTTTTAATGGAATTAAAATATCATTTGAAACACCGGTTTTATTAAAAGCCCAAACTCTTAAATATGATCGTTCTAATTTATTAGCCTGTTCGGGAATATTTATAAAAACATTGTTCTCATTTATTTTATAAAAATCAGAAGGAAGTTTAAAATTCTGCCAAAAGATAAAGAAGTTTTCAACCTGATTTTTATATCCGATTTTCACCTTTCTTTTCAGAACATTTTCGGTGAATAAAATTGGAGCTTCATTAATATTGTTTCCACCTACACTTAACAAAGAATTGAAACCTCCAACATTATTATCAATCGAATCGGGATTATTGGGGTCAAGTATCCAATTTCCATCCAACACAAATTGATATTGATAAGTTCCGGGATTAAGTAAAATTTCTGATTCCCAAATTCCTCCATTATTATTCATTATACCGGCACTTGAATTCCAGCCGTTCATTTCGCCGGCAAATTGTACGGTTTTATATTTTTTACTTTTTGGATCAAAAGAAAGTTTTACTTTTTCTTTCTCCGATTTTTTTGCGAGTAACGAATAGGGAACTCCATTTATCCAACAACTTATGTCTATCAATTTTGGCAGATCATTATTAGAAATAATTGTCAGAGTTTCATTATTATTCGATAGTTTCAAGTTTTTGTTTTTATCGCAACTCACCGAATCAATTATCTCCACATTATTAAAAAAGTCTTCAAGAAAGACAATAGTTGTGTCGATATTTAAATCTATCGGGCTTGCCAATCCAAATATTTCCGATCCTGAATATTTTAAATCAAATCTATTGCTGTTACACCCGAAAAGGATAATTGCTATTATTATTGCTGGAAAAATACGTTTCATAAGTTTACAATTTGTTTCCCGCTGATTACGCTGATTTTCGCTGAGGAATATTCTGCGTTTATCTGCGCAATCTGCGGGAAATATTATCATTAGTTTTTATTTCTATTTAACAAGCTCAACAATCATTGCAGACTTCTCAGGAATTATTATTTCATCAAAATTTTCAAGTTTCTCACCTGAAATGATTTCATTTCCCGAATTAAATCCTTTCAAATTTTCTGCAAATTTTTCAGTTGTAAAAGCTTGTTCTTTGTCCGAATTATTTAAAATCACCATAACCGATTCATCGTCATTATATCTAAAATAAACATAAATACCGTTTTCGGGAATAAAATGTTTCAATTTCCCGGTGTGGATAACTTCTTTGTTTTTTCTCCAATTCAGTAAGTTGGTAAGATAATCAAAGGCTTCATTTTGTTCTTTGGTTCTTCCTTCCTTTGTAAAAGCATCAGCTTTATCACCATCCCATCCTCCCGGAAAATCTTTTCTTATGTCGCCATGACCACGGTTTTCATGCCCTGTCATCAGAATTTCGGTACCATAATAAATTTCGGGAATTCCGCGAGTTGTGGTTAGAAAAGCCATCGCAAGTTTATATTTATCAAGGCTTTCACCAACTTTTGTATAAAAACGATCCCCATCATGATTATCAGGAAAAACCACTAAATTATTAGGCTTTCCATATAAAAAATCCTTGCCTAAAGCATCATATAATTTTACGACACCATCATTCCAATTATCTCTTTCATTAAATGCTGCACTCATTGCATACATTAAAGGAAAATCAAATACATTTCCAAGATACGACTTATACCCATCACGATTGTTGGCATCTTCCTGCCAGTAAGCAACATTAGCCGGATCAGGTAACCACGACTCTCCAACAACATTAAAACCGGGATACTCAAAAAGAATTCGTTTCATCCATTTAGCCATAAATTCTTTATATGAATAAGGATAAGTATCCATTCGAATGCCGTCAAGGTCAGCGTATTCTATCCACCAAATACTATTTTGAATCAAATACTTTGCAAGAAATTTATTATTCTGATTTAAATCGGCCATTGTAACATCAAACCATCCTTTTTGCATTTTATTTTTATCGAATTCAGAAGCATAGGGATCGGTTACAGTGCCGCCCCTGTAATTTGAACGGGTAAATTCGGGCCATTGATTGTACCAGTCGTTCATTGGCAGATCATCAGCCCACCAGTAACCCGTTCCGCAATGATTAAAAACCATATCCATAATTACCTTAATATCTGTTTTATGTGCATTTTCTACAAGATCAACATAATCATCGTTACTTCCAAAGCGAGGATCAATTTTATAAAAATCGGTAATTGCATATCCGTGATAAGAATATTTCGGCATATTATTTTCAAAAACCGGATTAATCCAAATAGCTGTAATTCCTAAATTTTTCAGATAGTTTAAATGATCATCAATTCCTTTTAAGTCACCACCATGACGGCCGTTAGGATCGCTTCTATCAGATTTTTCTTTCATTTCGGGAACATCATCATTAGAATTATTGCCATTTGCAAAACGATCGGGCATTAGTAAATAAATTACATCCGAGGAATTAAATCCCTGACGTTCTTCCGAATATTTCCTTCGTTTTTTTAATTCATAATTATAGGTTTGAACAATTTTCTTTCCTTTCATGAAATTAATTTCAAAGTTTCCCGGAGCTGCCTCTTTCGAAATTTCAAGGTTTAGAAAGAGAAAGTTCGGGTTTTCAACCGAAATGCTTTCTTTAATTTTCACTCCGGGGTAATTGATTACAGCCCTTGTCTCTGAAATATTTTTTCCATAAACCATCAGTTGAAGTTTACTACATTTCATGCCTGACCACCAAAACGGAGGCTCAACTTTTTCTAAAGTAATTTCTGCTGCTTGCGAAAAATTCAGCAAAAAGAAAGCAGAAAAAAATAAAAGGATTTTTGAAATTAAATTTGTCTTTCTCATAATCGTTTGAATTATTTATTATTTTTTAATTTTTAAAAATACAATGTTTTTTCGGATTTAAGCTTTAATAATTTTTTCAAATATTTCAACAGCATCCTTAACAAATTTTGGGCAAAGTTTCTTTGTGAGATCATTGTTTTTAATAAATTCTTTTTCACTTTCAATACAAAAATCGTATCCAAGAAGTTCTTTGCATTTCAGGAATTTATTTCTCTTTTTGAATTCATCTAAAAAATTATTGGTCTGTTTTTCAGTTATCTCAATTGCATCCTGATCGTCCGCCATTATTCTTCCATATTTTAGGCCAATAAGCATTATTGCACCGGAAACAGCCCCGCAGATTTCGCCCGTTTTATTTATTCCTCCTCCAAAGGCGGCGGAAAGTCGTAAAGCAGTTTTTTTATCCAAACCAAATTGTTCACAATAAACAGATAATACCGATTGTGAACAATTAAAACCTTTTTCAAATTCTTGTTCAGCTTTAGTAATTTTATTCATTCAATTTATTATTTTTTCGTTGGAGTTTATTTTAAAATTACAGCCCAATTTCCGTTTAAATCAAGCGAAATTAAACCATTATCATTTTTAACTTTCTTATTATTTAAAATATCAAAAATCTGTTTATCTGAATTAACATTTAATTTTACTTTATGTTCTTTGATGTCATTATTAAGAATTATAAAAATTGTGTCATCTTTATAAGTCCTTGAGAATGCAAATATATTATTGCTATTAGTTTTTAAAGTTTTAAAATCGCCTAATTGTAAAGCAGGATACGAATTTCTGATATTTATCAATTTTTTATAATGATCCTTCAAACCCTGATTCACTTTAACTTTATTAATTTTCTTTCTTTTTTCTCCATTTGGTAAATATTTTTCATCATCATAAGAGATTTCCTCCCAGATCATTGGCTTACGGCAACAGGGATCATTTGCACCCCACATTCCAACTTCATCACCATAATAAATCATCGGAGCTCCCGGATAAGTCATTTGAAAAATTACCATTAATTTAAGAATTTCATAATCTTCCTCCGAAGGTTTTCCTGTTTTATAATTCTGATTTCTTGCTTTTGAGTTATTAAAATACAACTCCCAATCAAGAAAATTTGCATTACCTTTATTTAAAATTCTTGAACCTGGACGATCAGTATCATGGCTTCCGAGAAGGTTTTGTGAAGCAAACATCGCATTTTCCGGAAAAGCAAGTCTCAGGCTTTTCAGCAAAGAATCGAAATCAGATGTTTTCATGTTTTTATTAATAAAATACTCACTACAAATAAATTGGAAATTATAATTCATTACACCATCAAACTCATCTCCTCGCAAGTATGGAAGAATTTTTTCTGGTGAATCAATAATTTCGGCAGTAATATATGATTCGGGATTTATTTTTTTTACATGTTTTCGCCAGTCTTTCCAAAATGGATGGGCAACACAATAAGCCACATCCAACCGCCAGCCATCAATACCTTTGTTTGTATTTCCATTTCCGTTGGGATCCATCCATCTTTTTGTGATATCGAAAATATATTTTTTTGGCCCGGCAACAAGCCCACAACTATCTTCACGCAATTCAGGCATATCTTTTATTCCCCACCAACCTTCATATTCAAGTTTTGTGTTTTTAATTGTATCATCCCATGATTTAATCGTAAACCAACCTTTAAACCTTGAATTCTGCTGGTTTTTCATAATATCCTGAATCGCGAAATTATTGTATCCTACATGATTAAAAACACCATCGAAAATAATTTTCATTCCTCGTTTATGAACTTCTTCGATTAATTTTAAAGCCAAAGAATCAGCCGAAGTCCAAATCCATGTCAAAGGATCATCGGGAATTTCATTTGCAATAATTTTTTTATCTCCTTCGGGGTCCGGGCCAAAAGTCGGATCAATATGATGATAGTAAGCAATATCATATTTGTGATGCGAGGGTGCTACAAAAACCGGATTAAGATAAAGGGCAGTAATTCCAAGGTCTTTCAGATAATCCAGTTTATTTATAATTCCCTGAATGTCGCCACCATAACGACGACGGGTAGTATTGTACCAAATATCTTTTCCGTTTTTTTTCTCATAAGGCTGGAGTTCATACCAGTCGGAATTCCATGGATGAACTTGCCAGGGTTCAATTAATTCGTGTGGCCAGCAACCTTTTTGATCGGTCAATTTCGGATCGTTGGTAGTATCACCATTGCAAAATCTATCCGGAAAAATTTGATACCAGACAACTTGTTTATGCCAATCTGAAAAACCGAAATTTATTTTTTCCTCAACAAGTGTTTTTCTTTTGTTTGTTTCCGAACAGGAAATTAATAATACTAAGAAAATGTAAACAAAGGGTGAAGTCCTAAAGGGGCTTAGACCCAGCAACCTTTCTATTAAATATGATTTCATTGAAAGAATTTAGATAATTTAAAATCAAGCAAATGTATGCAAAATTTTTTTCTTCATAAATGAATTATTTTAAACTTTTATAAAGACAATAATTACACGAATTAACACAGTCTTCCCCGATTTTTCGGGGAATTAAATTAGTGTAAATCCGTGTAATTAGTGTCCAATAAATTGTATTTTTGTGGCTCAAAAACAGTATAATAAAAATATGAATAAAGAAAATATTTTACGTGATTGCTGGAAAGAATTGTATCCAAATATATCTACTGAAAAACTTGAAGAATTTATCAATGAATTATCAATAATTAAATCGGGAATCAAATTCGAATCAAATGAATCCGAATGGTATAAAGATGCCATTGTTTATTCACTTTATGTTGACCTTTTTAATAAAAATTTTCAGGGTATTGAAGACAAACTTGATTACTTAGGCGATTTAGGTGTCAATTGCTTATGGCTTTTACCAATCCTTGATTCACCAATGCGGGATGCAGGTTTTGATATTAGCGATTACAAAAAAATCCGTCCTGAGATTCTTGGATTATCAGCTTCATCAAGCGATGAAGAAAAGAAAGCAGTTTTTGCAAAATTTCTCGAAAAAGCTCATAAAAAAGGAATAAAAGTAATTTTCGATATTGCTTTAAACCATACTTCCGATCAACATTTCTGGTTTAAGGAGTCAAGGAAAAGCGAGGATAATCCTTATCGGGATTATTATATCTGGAATAAAGACACTGATTTATATAAAGAAACACGTTTACTGTTCGAAGGAATGGAATCAAGCAATTGGGAAAAAGATGGCGATTGGTATTATTTTCATAGATTTTTTGGGTTTCAACCTGACTTAAATTATAAGAATCCTGATGTTTTACTCGAAATGTCGCGAAACATTCTTTATTGGCTAAGGATAGGAGTTGATGGTTTCAGGGCAGATGCCATCCCATATCTTTGGAAAACTGATGGTACAAATTGTGAAAACCTGCCTCAAAATCATATAATTGTAAAATTTATTAGAGCGGTTTTGGATTTTGTCAGGCCAAATACTTTATTGTTGGCAGAAGCATGCCAAAAACCTAAAGAAGTTGTAAAATATTTTGGCGATAATGATGAATGCAATGCAGGTTATCATTTTCCGCTTATGCCTCAAATGTTTAAGGCAATTGCTAAACAAAATAAAGAATCGATTTTCCATACTCTCAGTCCTGAAATAACTCCTGAAATTCCAAAAGATGCACAATGGTTAACATTTTTGAGATGCCACGATGAGTTAAGTCTTGAATTGGTTTATGTTAGTGAAGAAGACAGAAAATATATCCACGAAAATTACTGTAAAAATCCAAAATGGAACTTCCGTTTGGGGCAAGGAATTTCAGCCCGTTTGGCCGAATTATTTGATCGTGACGAACGAAAAATTGCGCTTGCATATTCAATAATGCTCACTTTGCCCGGAACTCCTGTTGTTTATTACGGCGATGAATTTGGAAAATTAAACGATGAAATTTATTACAAAGAAATGATAAAAATGACCGGAAAAGACGATACAAGATTTTTGGTCAGAGGGAAAATTGATTGGGAAAAATTAAAAATTAACATGGAGAATCCCGAAAGTTTTTCTTACAAGGTTTTTGATAAATTATCTACGCAAATTAAAACACGAAAAAAATATAAATGCTTCGGAAGAGGAAAAATTGAATGGATCAATTTATTTGATGATAAAGAAAAACCTGTCAATGAGATATTATCATATTTTAGAATTTATAAAAACGAAAAGATATTGATTATAAACAATTTGTCTTCCGAAAAAAAGACAATAAACATTTCCGAATTAATAAATATTGATGGTGAAAAAGATATTTTGGGTCAGAAAATAGAATTCACCAAAAATCATAAACAACTTGTTATTAATCCTTATAATTATCTGTGGATAAAAGATAAAATGGCGAATCAATTTTAACTTATGAATTAGTGAAAGAAAGCACAAAACATTTTTTAGGTAATATGATAGAGCAATGACAAATGAACTTTTAAATAATGACTTCTTTAAAAAGGCAATTGAATTATTGCAGTTAGCACGGAAACGAGTTGTTTATAGTGTAAATCAAACAATGGTTCAATCGTATTTTCTAATTGGGAAAATGATTATTAATGAAGAACAACAGGGTAAAAACCGTGCTGGATACGGTAAGCATTTACTAAAGGAATTGTCAAAAGTTCTTACCAAAGAATTTGGCAAAGGCTTTTCTGTTACAAATATTCAACAGATGAGAAACTTTTATCTCAATTATCAAAAACAGCAGACATTGTCTGTTAATTTAAGTTTTGAAAAACAACAGACACTGTCTGTTAAATTTGAATTAAGCTGGTCGCATTATCTAAAGCTTATGCGGATTGATAATGAAAATGAGAGAAGTTTTTATGAAGTGGAATCAGTAAAATGTAATTGGAGCATTAGAGAATTACAGAGACAATATGATTCGGCGTTATATACCAGGCTTGCATTAAGCCGAGATAAAAAGAAAGTTAAAGAACTTGCTAATAAAGGATTAATTCTTGAAAAGCCAAAAGATGCAATTAAAGACCCTTACATTTTAGAATTCATTGGTTTGCCTGAAAACTCAACTTATTCTGAAACAGAATTAGAACAAAAAATCATTGACAAACTTGAACATTTTTTGCTCGAATTAGGTACAGGATTTACATTTGTTGCTCGACAAAAAAGAATCTCATTTGATGATAAACATTTCAGAATTGACTTGGTTTTTTATAACAGAATTTTAAAATGTTTTGTGTTAATTGATTTAAAAATAGGAGAGTTAAGACATCAGGATATTGGTCAAATGCAGATGTATGTAAATTATTATGACAGAAAAGTTAAATTAGAAGATGAAAATAAAACAATCGGAATAATACTTTGTCAAAATAAAAGCGAAGCTGTTGTCGAATTTACTTTACCAGAAAATAATGAACAAATATTTGCAAGTAAATATAAAACGGTTTTACCAAGTAAGGCTGAACTAAAATCTTTGTTGGATGAAAAGAATAGCCAGCCCTAAAAGCCATACACATTTGCAATTCCCACATGCCAACGCTTGACCAAAAATTGCAAAAGAGTATGTCTTGCCAGCACAGAAAAGAACAAGTACGGTTGGCAACAAAGGCTCATACATAATGCGGGGTGAAGTAGTAAAATTGAAATTATGAACATTAACAGAAAAAAAGCATCCTTTATGTCAAAATATAAATTTGATGCCGTAATATTTGATCTCGACGGTGTAATTACAAAAACAGCTCTTGTGCATTCGCGTGCATGGAAAAAAATGTTTGACGATTATTTAATAGAAAGAGCAGAAAAACTTGGAGAAGAATTTAAAGAATTTACACATGCTGCCGATTATCTGACTTATGTTGACGGAAAGCCAAGATACAAAGGAGTTGAATCATTTCTATTATCCCGTGGAATCGAATTACCTTTTGGCGATCCTTCTGATGAATTTGAAATGGAAACAATTTGTGGTGTCGGAAACAGGAAAAATTTTGCTTTTAATGAGATTTTAAAAATCGAAGGTGTTGAAGTTTATGATTCTACCGTTTCCTTAATAAAAAAATTGAAAGCCGAAAAAATCAAAGTTGGTGTAGCCTCTTCGAGTAAAAATTGTGAAGCGGTTTTGAAAGCTTGCGGCTTGTTGGATTTAATGGAAACACGTGTTGATGGTGTTGTTTCTGCCGAGTTAGGACTTCAGGGAAAACCTGAACCTGATATTTTTACGACCGCCTGCGACAATCTTGGTGTAGATTATGACAGGGCCGTTGTGGTTGAGGATGCTGTTTCGGGAGTGCAAGCCGGAAATAAGGGAAATTTTGGATTGGTTCTTGGGATTGCTAGGGAAAACAATGACAAAGAACTTAAAAGAAACGGAGCCGATATTGTTGTTAAAGATATTGCCGAGATCGGATTTGAGGGTATTGTTGACTGGTTTGAAAGCGGGTTAGAAAAAGATAATTGGCAAATCAGCTACGATGATTATGATTCCAAAAAAGAGCGATCAAGAGAAGCACTTCTCGCAGTTGGAAATGGATATTTCGGAACGCGGGGAGCTATGGAAGAATCATCTGCAAATAAAAATAATTATCCGGGAACATATTTAGCGGGTGTTTACAATCGACTAAAATCTAAGGTTGGCGACAGACAAATTGAAAACGAAGATTTTGTCAATTGTCCAAACTGGCTTCCATTTAATTTTAAAATCAATGATGGTAATTGGGTGAATATTAATGAAATTGAAATTCTCTATATAAACAGAACTTTAAATTTCAAAAATGGCCTGCTTACGAGGAAAATGATCATTAAAGATAATTCTGGAAATGAAACCGAGCTTGAATCACAACGTATTGCAAGCATGGAAAACCCTCATCTTGCGGCTATTCAATATTCCATTAAACCTTTAAATTATTCCGGAAAAATAATAATAAAAACCGGAATTAATGGAAATTTAATAAATGCCGGTGTTGATCGTTATAAACAATTAAATCAAAAACATTTAAAATCCTTTGCCGAAGGAGGAGAAAAAAACAATGCTTTTGTAGTTGGTAAAACAACACAATCTGATATCGAAATTGCCGAAGCTTATAAAATCAATTCTTACTTTGACGGGAAAGTTATTGATGCGGCTATTTATGAAAATGTAATTTCCGATGGCGAAGCTTACACTTTAACAAGTTGCGAGATTGAGAAAAATGCTTCTTATAAAATTGAGAAAATTGTAAGCATTTTTACTTCAAGAGATAAGGATATTAAGGCTCCTCTGCAAGAGGCTGAAATACTTTTAGAAAAACAAACGAGTTTTGATAAAATCCTGAAGGCAAGTGAAAAGAATTGGGCTGAATTGTGGGAAGAAATTGATATAAAACTGGAAGGTGATCGCCTTGCTCAAAAATTATTGCGTCTTCATTTATATCATTTGATGATAACAATTTCACCTCATAATAAAAATATTGATGCCGGAATTCCGGCTCGTGGCCTTCACGGTGAAGCATATCGCGGACATATATTTTGGGACGAACTATTTATCCTTCCATTTTATAATATTCATTTTAAAGAAGCTGCAAAATCAGTTTTAATGTATCGCTATCGCCGCCTTGATGAAGCAAGAAAATATGCAAAAGACCATAATTATAATGGTGCTATGTTCCCCTGGCAAAGTGGCAGCGATGGCAGGGAAGAAACACAAATTGTTCATCTCAACCCTTTAACAGGCGAGTGGGGTGACGATTATAGTTGTCTGCAAAGACATATATCGCTCGCAATTGCTTATAATATCTGGCAATATTTTCAGGTAACAAATGATAAAGGTTTTATTGAAAAATATGGAGCTGAAATGTTTTTCGAAATTTGTCGGTTTTGGGCAGGAAAAGCAATTTATAACAAATCAACGGATCGTTATGAAGTAAAAAATGTAATGGGCCCTGACGAATTTCATGAAAAATATAAAAATTCAAAAGAAGGTGGATTAAAAGATAATTCATATACAAATATTATGCTTGTTTGGATGATCAGCACCGCTTTCGAAATGATTGAATTACTTGATAATAAAAATTCTCTTTTTGAAAAAATAAACCTTTCCGAAGAAGAACTTTATAAATGGAAGGATGTTATTAAAAAAATCAATCTGATAATTTCTGAGGATGGAATAATTTCACAGTATGATGGCTATTTTGATTTAAAAGAATTGGACTGGGATGCTTATCGTGAAAAATATGGCAACATCTACCGGATGGACAGGATTTTAAAAGCAGAAGGAAAATCGGCTGATGATTATAAAGTTGCCAAACAGGCAGATACTTTGATGAGTTTCTATAACTTGGAAAAATCTGAAGTTGACAAAATTCTTAAAAACCTGGATTATTCTTTACGTGAAAACTATGTAGAAGAAAATTTAAAATATTATCTGCAAAGAACTTCTCACGGCTCAACTTTAAGCCGGGTTGTTCATGCTTATCTCGCAAATCTTATCGGAGATACAGAACTTAGCTGGAATTTATTTCATGATGCCTTGACAAGCGATTATAATGACATTCAGGGTGGAACAACCGGAGAAGGAATTCACACAGGTGTTATGGCCGGAACAATTTTAATTACAATTATGTCTTATGCCGGATTGGATATTCGATCAGGAGAAATTAAAATATCACCAAATTTACCGAAACACTGGCGAAAAATATCCTTTAATTTTCATTTAAAAGGAATAAAATATAATTGTGAAATTTCCGGTGGTGATCGTCGTAGAGACGTTGCATGCAACGTCTCTACAATAACAACACCCGCAATCAAAAACACCGAACCAACCGCAACTATCAAAACAACCAAAAATAAATGACAGATAAATTTCGAAACAAATACCGAATAAAATCTGCACGATGCCCTAACTGGGATTATGGTTCGAATGCCTCATATTTTATAACAATTTGTACAAAACATCGGGAATTCTTTTTTGGCGAAATAATGGATGGTAAAATGCAATTATCGGAAATCGGGAAAATTGCTGGAAAATATTGGTTTGAAATCCCCCTACATTTTCCATTTATTAAATTGGATGAATTTGTTGTAATGCCCAATCATATTCATGGAATAATAATTGTTGATAAACCGTATTCGCATGATAAATCAACCCGTCTTGGTAATACAAACGAATTGGATGGCACAACCGTAGAGACGTTGCATGCAACGTCTCAACAACCAAAACAACAACGACAACAAACAAAAACACCGAAATCACAACCGGAAAAACAAATTAAAAACACAGAATTAATGTCAAAAATATCACCAAAATCCGGTTCATTACCCGTTGTTTTACGTTCGTATAAATCCGTTGTTTCGCGTGATGCACATAATTATTCAAAAATTTTTGATTGGCAACCAAAATTTCACGATCATATTATCCGTAATGAAAAATCATTTTTTCAAATCAAAAATTATATTTTAAATAACTCAAAAAATTGGGAAGATGATAGATTCTTCAAATAATAATAAAATTTAAATAATAAGATTATGTTAGGAGACGTATTATTAATTTCAGAAAAGCATCAAACTGCTGCTAAAAAAATCCTTGAAAAGATTTTAAAAGAAAAAAAAGAAAAATATATTGTTGCAATCTCAGGTGAATCAGGGTCAGGAAAAACTGAGCTTGCTCATGTTCTTGCAAAAATGCTTCGCAAAGAAGGTATTTTTGCAAAACCAATTCACATCGACAATTATTATAAAATTCATCCTTTTGAAAGAACCGAATGGAGAAAAAATCATGGAATTGAAAATGCCGTTGGTTTAAATGAATATGATTGGGATACTATCTATAAAAATATTGATGATTTTAAAAATAATCGAAAATCAACTATGCCTTGCATTGATTTGGTTACAGAACAAGTTGACAGTCTGACAACTGATTTTAAAGGAATTGATATGCTTATTATTGATGGTTTATATGCAATTAATACCGAGGGTGTGGATTTGGGTGTTTTTATTGAATTAACATACCATGACACCAAAAAAGCACAAATTGTCCGTGGTAAGGAACCTCAAAATGAGTATCGAATGAAGGTCCTTGAAAGAGAGCATCAGGTTGTTCAATCAATCAAATCTAAAGCGCGCTTGCTGGTCACTAAGGATTATGATATTGTTAAAGTTTTTTGATTTACAATTGACTATTTAAAACGAATAGCTTATACCCATACTCGGCATAATCGGAAGCTGATAAACTTTGGCACCCGTAACCCTGTTTATATAAAAAATGTTTTCCCTATCATAAATATTGGTAACACTTAGATTTACTTCTATAAGCGAATTATAATTCAATTTGAATTTTCGTTTAATATTAAAATCCAAACGATGATAAGTAGGCAGGCGTCCATCATTTAAGTCAGCATAAAGTATTCCAAGGTCACCGTTTATGGTTGTATAATCTGAATTTATTCCATCACCAAAAACTAAAGATTCATAAAACCCCTGTGTTTCTGTAAAAGGAAAACCTGAACCAAAATTCCATCTTGCATTAACTTCCCAATTATTATTCCTTCCAAAAACAAGTGAAGTTACGAGGTTTACATTATTTCGCCTGTCGTAATGCGGTGAATATTTTACGAGTTCATGTTCGAGATTCTCATAATATTTATTAACAAACGCAAAAGAATAAACTGCCCAAAAATAAAATTTCTTATAGTCGTATTTTAGTGAAATATCAATTCCTTCGGCATCTCCTTTTTCAATAATGAAATCCTTTGTTTGCAGATCCGGTTTATGAGGGTATTTATTTTCGTCAAATATTTTGTTTCTGTTCAAATTTGTAAGCTGTGAGAAATTTTTGTAATAAGCTTCAATATTAGCCGTAATATATTTAAACAGATCATATTCAATCCCAAAAATAATATGTTCTGCTTTCTGAAGTTTATGTTTCACAACCTCTCCATCAAACTCATAAGGCAGGTTATCGGGGCCGGATAAAAATCCATAAAATAAATTCACAACATCCCTGTCGGAATTAGCACTGATAAGATTTTGGGAGTATAATCCGGCAGCGAGTTTTAATCTTATTGTTTCGCTAAGATTATATTTAACAGCCAATCGTGGTTCGGGAGAAATATTTGCCAGTGATGCATACCATTGAATTCTAAAACTCGGTTCAAAAAGCAATTTTCCTCTCGTCATTTTATATTTAACAAAACCGGCTAATTCAGTCGTATTTTCTTCCTGACTGATTTTAATTCCAAGAGAATTTGCAAAATCAAAAGTTGTTTTAAAACCCAGCATTTCAATACCGTATTTTATTTCATCATTTGCAAGGAAATAGGTGAAATTCAATCCCATATTAAAACCTCTGATCTGACTTGTTCTTGATGGGGAAAATTCTTCTTCAAGCGATATTTTATAATTTGAATAGGCAAAATGTCCTTCCAAAAGAACTGAAGATTTGTCAGGAATTATCAAAAAATTGGTACCCAATCCGGAAGACACCCAGTGATAATCGGAAAGAGCTTTATATTTATTAACCCTATCGTTGAAATTGAAACCGAAAAAGTTAATTTTACTTCCATTTGTTCCGTTTATTGACAATTTTCCATAAATATCTAAATAATTAAAAGGCAAACCCGCAGTATCAATGTAATCGTAAAGAATTTTTGATGTTTCTTCAAGGTAAGAATTTTTGATTGAAAGAATAAACGAAGAACTACTATTCGATGTATTAGTTTGTTTTTTTATTGGCCCTTCAAGCAATAATTTAGCACCAAATGTACTTGCACTTACTTTTCCCGCCATTCTTTTTTTATTACCATCACGGGTCGTAATATCCATTACCGATGAAATTCTACCTCCATATTCCGCACCGAAACCGCCTGTGAATACCTCAGCATTTCTCATAATATCGGTATCAAAAACCGAAAATAAACCAATAGAGTGGAAAGGATTATAAATGATCATTCCATCAAGTAAAACTTTGTTTTGAATTGGAGAACCACCCCGAATGTATAATTGCCCTCCCTGATCTCCAGTAAAAATCACACCGGGCAAAACCTGAAGATATTGGGCTAAATCGGGCTGTCCTCCTATGCTTGGTATTTTGGTTATTTGTTTCGGGGTTACTTTTATCACCGACGCCCTGACTTCGGTTTTTGATTCTTCTCTTTCGGCAGAAATTGAAAATACATCAAGTGTAACTGCTGATCTTTCAAGAAAAAGATTCTTACTAATGATTTTGTTTGCAGTTACTTGGACTGGGAGACTTAATGTGTCGTAGCCTATACTTGTAACCATTAAAATGTATTTTGCCGTAGGGATTTTTGAAATTACGTAATATCCGTTTACATCGGTTGCAGCACCATAAGTTGTCTTGACTAAATAAACATTAGTAAAAATTACAGGTTCCCCTGTTTCTTTTTCATAAACAAAGCCCCGGATCGTACCTGTTTGGGCGTAAATAGAATTAACTGTAATTGTAATTAAAAACAGTGAAAATATTGCAGGTATTATTAATAATTTAAATTTCATAATATATAGGTTATTCAAATATGACATTAAATATTTGCTGCAAAAATAGAACTTTGCAGAGAAAATAAATGCAATAATAATAAAAAATATTGTTATTAGTAAAAAAAATATGTGGTAATTAGTGTTTTAGTTAAACAATAATATACGATTTTATTACAATAAAATATTTTTTAGTTAATTTTTTCAAATATTGTTCGTAGTTTTGCGAACTAAATTATAGAAAAATGAATTTGGAGAATGGAATAATTTCAGAAGAACAAAAAAAAACAGCAAGGTTTGCAAAAGCAATGGGACATCCCGTAAGATTATTTGTATTGGATTTATTATCAAATCAAACATGTTGTTACAGCGGTGATCTTTCAGAAGTCTTACCAATTGCGAAATCGACACTTTCGCAGCATCTTAAGGAATTGAAAAATGCAGGTTTAATTCAGGGTGAAATTGAACCGCCAAAAGTAAAATACTGCCTAAATAGAGAGAATTGGAAATTAGCTCAAAAACTTTTTAAAAACTTTTTACGATTATAATTTTTTATTAAGAAAACCGTTCGTATTTTTGCGAACTACAAAATATTATTAAATTTTTCAAAAATGGAAATAAAAATTCTTGGTACAGGTTGCACAAAGTGTAAAACACTTGAAAAGATTACTCGCGAAGTTGTTGCCGAAACCGGCATCGAGGCAAATGTCTCAAAAGTTGAAGATATTATGCAAATTATGAATTATGGTGTAGTTTCAACACCTGCACTTGTAATTAACGAAAAAGTAGTTATAAAAGGACGTGTACCGTCCGCAAATGAAATAAAAAAAATATTAACCCAATAAATTTTATTAATAATGAAAAAAATAACAAATATTTTATTCGCCTTAATTTTTACTGTTAGTGCAGTAGCATGTAATTCAACTCAAAGCAATAATAATTTATCCTCAGAACAAGATTCATTAGAAACAAAAAAAGTTGAGGTATATTATTTTCATGGAACACGTCGCTGTGCTACTTGTTTGGCAGTTAGCAGTGTAACAAAAGATTTGATTGAGAGTAAATTTGGAGATAATTCAAATGTAAAATTTATTGAACTCAATCTCGAAGAAGAAGAAAATGAAGAACTAGTAGAAAAATTTCAGGTTACAGGTTCCGGATTATATGTTTATAATGGGAAAGATATTGAAAACCTTACTGCTATGGCTTTTCAATATGCCCGAACAAAACCGGATAAATTAAAAAATATATTAATTGAGTTAATAAATAAAAATCTATAAACACATGGATTTTCTTCAAAATTGGCTCGAAAGTTCCCAATTACCGTTATTGTCTGCATTTTTACTGGGATTAATGACAGCAATTAGTCCTTGTCCCTTGGCAACAAACATAACAGCAATTGCATTTATTGGAAAAGACATAAATAATAAGCGTAAAGTATTTATTAACGGATTGATTTATACACTTGGGCGAGCTATAACTTATACCGGCTTAGGTCTGATTTTTTATTTCGGTGCAAGTCAGTTTAAAATTTCCGGATTTGTTCAACAATGGGGAGAAAAACTTTTAGGACCGATATTATTAATAGTCGGCTTATTTATGCTTGATTTCATTAAAATTAATTTTCCTGGATTTGAAAAACTTAAAGAAAGAATGGAGCAAAAAAGTCAATCCGGCTTTTTGGGTGTATTGTTGCTTGGAATTGTCTTTGCTCTTGCTTTTTGTCCTTACAGCGGAGTATTATATTTTGGAATGTTAATACCAATAACAATTACAAGTGCATCAGGACTTTATTTGCCTTTAATCTTTGCTCTGGGAACAGGTTTACCTGTGATTATTTTTGCTTGGTTTATTGCTTACACCATTGGTGGTGTTGGTGGTGTTTATAATAAAATCAAAATATTTGAGATATGGTTCCGAAGGGTAGTTTCTTTAATTTTTATTCTGGCAGGATTATATTTTATCATAATTTATTTTTTATAAAAAAATTTAACTTTTTAGTTCGTAATTTTACGAACTGATTATTTAATAACAATATACAAATTTAAAATTTAATAATTATGAGATTTTTATCAGAAAATTTTCCAGAATTTACAGAAATGTTCGACAATCTTGATAAGATGTACGAACAAAAAAGAATGATTGATGAAAAAACGTATCAATTTATTTGCCTAGCTCTTGCAATAAAAGGACGGTCTGCTCCTTGTGTAAAAAAACATTTTAACGGAGCTATCAAAGCGGGCGCTACACCAAAAGAAATATCATATATAATTGCCCTTACTATCCGGGAAAGCGCCGGTAATGATGACTGCTGGGTGCATGATATATTAGGTGATATCAGAGAACTTCTAAAACCTGAAATTAAATGTTGCGAAAAATAAATTAATTTTTCAAAATAAATAGTTTTCAAAATACGTGATTAATGGAATTAAAAAAAGAACTTAAAATATTTGCATGGATATTTGGCCTTTTCTTGTTTGCCTATTTCATGCCAATCGGGACAGAAAGATTTAACAACGCCCTATTAGAGGCGTTTGAACTAACAAAATGGTATGCACAGGAACATGTGTTGCTTTGTCTTATTCCCGCATTTTTTATTGCCGGTGTAATTGCGGTTTTTGTTAGTCAGGGTGCTGTAATTAAGTATTTCGGAGCAAAAGCAAAAAAATGGAAAGCATATCTGATAGCTTCATTATCAGGAACAATACTTGCAGTATGCAGTTGCACAATTTTGCCATTATTTTCAAGTATTCACAAACGTGGAGCAGGATTAGGTCCGGCAATAACATTTTTATATTCAGGTCCTGCAATCAATATTTTGGCAATTATTCTTACTGCACGAATTTTAGGTTTTGAACTTGGTATTGCCCGAATTATTGGCGCTGTTATTTTTAGTGTTATAATTGGTATAATCATGTCTTTAATTTACCGCAAAGAAGAAAAAGAACGTGCTGAAAAAATGGATTTTCCTGATATTAAAGGAGACCGTCCTTTGTGGCAAATTTCATATCATTTTTTTGTTTTAGTTTTAATTCTTGTTTTTGCTAATTGGGGGAAACCTGATACAAATGAAGGTTTTATGTACTGGCTTTATGCACATAAATGGCAGATTACTGCATTTTTCGGATTAATGTTTATTTATTCCTTAATAAAAATCCTTAAAATGAAACCTTTATATGTTATACTTGCGGCAATTCCGGTTATAGCAACAGCCTTTATTTTTCCTGCACAGCCTTTAATTCCATTTGTAATTGCAGTTGTCGGATTAACAATTCTTACAATGATCACACCGGGTGAATCGCAAGACTGGTTAAGAGAAACATGGGGTTTTACAAAACAAATTATGCCTTTGCTTGCTGCCGGAGTGTTAATTGCAGGTTTATTGCTCGGAACCGTTAATGGCGAAGGCATTATCCCGGGTGAATGGGTTTCATCTCTTGTTGGAGGAAATTCTTTATTTTCAAACTTTTTTGCATCCATTTTCGGAGCATTTATGTATTTCGCTACACTTACAGAGATACCAATAATTCAAGGCTTGCTGAATAATGGAATGGGACAAGGCCCGGCACTGTCATTGCTTCTCGCCGGTCCTGCATTATCGCTTCCGAATATGTTAGTAATTCGAAGTGTAATCGGTACCCAAAAGACGATTGTCTATGTTATTTTGGTTTCAATTATGGCAACAATAAGTGGATTGATTTATGGGGCAATTGTTTGATTATATTGATAAATCGAATAATCTTAAATGTTAATTAATAATAGTACAAACTTAATATTGAAATTATGAAAAAATTAATTTTTTTGCTTGTTGTGACAATGATCACAACTGTTGGAGTAACAAATGCTCAATCTTCTAAAAGTAAGATTGAAATATTTTATTTCAAGGCTGATTTAGCTTGCTGTAAAGCAAGGGCATGCAATGCTCTTGAGGCTGATGTAAAATCAGTTATCGAAAAGTATTTTGCTGATGAAAATATAAATTTCAAAGTTGTTAAATTGGCAGAGAAAGCCAATAATGCATTAATTGAAAAGTATAATGCCAAATCGCAAACAGTTGTGATTGTTAAAAAGAAAAAGAAAAAAGAAACAGCTACTGATGTGTCAACAATCATTCATGATTACGCAATTAAAAAAGATAAAGAAAAGTTTGAAAAAGAATTGAAAAACAAAATCACCGAATGCTTGGAATAGTTTGGAATTTTTTATAAGTGTTTGCACGAAAACTAAACTTTTTGGAGTGCTTAGTCCGAAAACGTCAAGTTCGAGGCTTGCGAAGTTCAGAAAACCATGAGTTTACTCTTGTAAGTGATTGGTTTTATGAACGAGCATAACGAAGAAATTGGCGTTTTCGGGCAAGCACTAAGTAAAACAATATGTAAGAACTTTTAAAATTATGGGATTAAAAATCAGGTTGTTGTTTTTCACTATCCTTTTATTTGGAATTAATCTTTATTGTATGGGGCAGCAACAAGACTCTTTACTACACAAATTACCATCATTTAATCTGAAAGATATAAATGGCAAAATGCTTAATACTTCTGAGATTACAAACAATGGGAAACCTATTTTAATCTGTTTCTGGAAAACCTGTTGCAAGCCTCCTGTAAAAATGTTAACTGCTATTAACGAAGTTTATGAAGATTGGGTTGACGAAACAGGAGTTGTTTTATATGCTATTTCAGTTGATGATGCAAGAAATTCAAACCTTGTTGCGCCATTTGTTAATGGAAAAGGATGGGATTATATAGTTTTACTTGATCCAAACTCTGATTTTAAAAGGGCAATGAATGTTGTATTAACTCCACATACGTTTTTATTAAATGGAGATGGAGAAATTGTCTGGCAAAAGGCAATGTATATTCCTGGTGATGAGGAAGAAATTTATAAACAAATCAAGAAAACATCAACAAACCTATGAAATTTAAATTTACTATAATGAACAACAAATTATTTTTCATTATAATTCTTGCAGGTATGATTTTATTCCTCGCTTGTCAAAAAGACAATACGTCTTCAACAAACGGAACAGGAGATGTAAAAATAATCAGTTTAACAGCTTCTGATACGGTACTAAATGTATGGGTAAGTACAAAAATTACAGTAACAGCAGAAGGAAACGGCTTAGAATATAATTGGGAAGCTGATCATGGAGAGATAAATGGTTCTGGCGAACAGATTGAATACATGGCCGGAACATGTTGTACCGGAATAAATACTATTACTTGCACTGTTTCTAATAGCACAAATAGTGATAGTGAGAAGATAAAAATCAGAATATTACCATTTTAAATTTTCATACAATGAGATTACGCTTTCTTATATTTATTTTTATTTATTTCATATTATTAATCAAAGCTCAATCGCAATGTTGTGGAGCAGGAAATCCGGTAAGTGGTTTTGAAAATGTATCGGGCGTTCCGAACAAAACTTTGTTGGTTAGCCCTTTATATAAATATAGCTGCTCTGACAGGTATTTTAAGGGAAATGAAAAAGCCACTGTATCACCCGATAAAATGAATTATAATTTCACCAGTATTAACATAGCTTATGGTATTACTCACCGATTAAGTATTCAAGGGCAGATAGGTTATTTTATAAACAAAACGAAAAATTATAATATAACAGGATGGCAACCCATGCGAGGCTTTGGATTAGGAGATGCTGAAATAAACATTAAGTATGCTGTTGTAAAAAATCTTCTTAAAAATTTTGACATTATACCTGGTATTGGGGTAAAACTTCCGGTAGGAGTTTTTGATCAGGAAGTTGATAATGTAAAGCTCCCCATTTCTTTGCAACCATCTTCAGGAAGTCTTAAATATAATGCAAGTCTCTTTATTTATAAAAAGTTCAATAAATACAGCATTTCTTTTCAAGGATTAGCAGAATTTGCCAACAGAATACAATCTCAGAACTTTGATTACAAATATGGTAACTTATACTTATTATCTGTTTATGGATCTTACAAATTCAATAATGTAATAAGTTTTATAGCCCAGGTCAGGTATGAATATAGAGGAAAATCAACAAGAGAAAATGAACAGATTGTTGAATCAAGCGGCGGACAGGTTATAAATTTTATACCTCAAATAAATGTAATACCTGTTAAGGGGTTTGGTATCTCTATTTTTCCCGATATTCCTATTTACAGATATATGAACGGAACTCAGATTGCCAATAAATTTGCTATTTCTCTTAGACTTACAAAGAGTTTTAACTTGAATAAAAAAATAATATATTTTGATAATTATAAAACCGAAACAAAATGATTAATAAGAGTATTCTATTTGGTTTGATAGTAACCATAATAGCAATAACCGGAAAGGCCCAAAACATTGAATTATATTATGAAGGCAACCTTGTTAGCAGTGATACAGTTGAAATACAGGGTGATGTTATTGCTGATACACTCTATCCCTATATTTTTCAGGGCGATACAACATATTATTACATATATGAGGCTCTTGCTGAAATTGATGTAAAAAACATTTCTCCAAATATTTTGAATGTTCAATGTAAAAAACGGTATCTGCAAACAACATCAGGTACGGAAAATTACTTTTGTTGGATAAGTTGTTTTCCCCCGCAAACATTTGAATCAATAAATCCTGCTACAATTCAATCAAATGAAACTATAAGCATCTTTTCGGGACACTACAAACCAAAAGGAACATTGGGTTGTAGCGTAATAGCTTATACTTTTTTTAACGATGATAATCCAGGCGATTTAGCAATGGTTGTTGTTAAATACATCATGCAGGATTGTGTTTTCAACGCCATTGCGGAGAACCAAAAGATAAATAATTACTTTTCTTCGCCTTATCCAAATCCTGCAAGGGATATGTTTTTTGTAAGAAATAAAGCTGTTGATTTTAAGACTGGTTCTTTTGAGCTATATAATAGTTTAGGAGTGAAGGTAAAAACCTTTCCTATTAAATCTACAACATCAGATATGAATTTCAATATTCAGGATTTAAAAGCAGGGATATATTTTTACAGAATTATTACTGACAACACAATACAAAAAACAGGGATAATCAATATTTTAAATTAGAATAAAGAAGATATGAAAAAAACATTAAGTGTTCTATTATTTTGTTTATTAGGGAATGTTTATGCTCAACCGATTGTAAACGACACGGTTTGTGATTTTACAGTTGTTGATGTTCATGGGCATACACATAATTTATTCACTTATCTTGACAGTAATAAGTTTGTGTGTGTTGATTTCTTTGGAATTAGTTGTCAGCAATGCATTGATCTTGTTCCTGTTTTCAATAATGCATATAATAATTTCGGATGTAATAAGGGAGATTTAATTTTTTTGGCAATTAATTCTATGAATTCTGATGGAGAAGTGCTGGCATTTGAACAGCAGCAAGGAGGTATCTATCCTGCAGTAAGCGGAATTGATGGTGGCGGACAAGCTGTTTATCAGGAATGGCAAATACAATATTATCCTCAACTAATTGTAATTAAACCGGACAAAACGGTTGCAGCAAATATTTATCCTATCAATCAAACTGATATAGACTCAGTTTTTAACGCTCACAGTATTCAACAAGATTCATGCGGTTCAAACGGTATCGTTGACTATTCATCCCCTATTAACGAGTTTAAAATTTATCCAAATCCTGCAAAAGACAAATTAATTATTGAAACCAATCAGTCTCAGAATTTAGAAATTATATTTAAAATAATTGATGTGTCAGGTAAAGTTTTATTATCAAAAATTTTATATCAAAATAACAACAGTATTGATATTTCCATGCTGAATAACGGAATTTACATTGTAGAATTATTAACAAGTAAAAACATATCAAAACAAAAAATTTTAATCAAATAGTAGTGTTTTGTAAAATTAATGTTGTATGTTTGCAACATTAAACAATAAGAAATGCAAAACAATAAAGCAAAAAATTTTAATGCTGAACAACAGCAGCTTGCAGAGATTGGGAAAATATTTTCACATCCTGCAAGAATAGCAATCGTTCAGCTTTTAGTCGAAAAAAAAGAAATCAAGACTGGAAATATATCCGATTATCTGCCCATTGGCAGGACAACGGTGTCAAAGCATTTGAAAAATCTTCAGGAAGCAGGTATTATAAAAGGAACTATTGATGGATTAAAAATTCATTATTGTTTGGATATACAGAAACTTAATGAAATTAGAAATCATTTTAATAAATTCCTTGATAAAACTATATCATCATTTTTATGCAATTGTTAATGATCGATATATTTTGAAATATCGTCACAATCAAATATTTAATTCACTAATTAAACAAAGAAATGAAAAAAAACATGCAAACAATAGTACTGGCATTAGCGATTTGCACTTTAAATGTTTCGTGTAGCATTGCGCAAAATCAAGACAGAAAAGTACATATTTCCAATGAAACATCTTTAACTAATAAAACACCTGAATTACTGAGTATTACAGGTAATTCTGATAAAACTGCAACTGATCAAATAAATGATGCCCAAAAAGAAAAGAAGACGGTACTTTTGGTTGTGTATAAGAAGCTTGATGAAGCTAAAGACAAAGCATTAAAAATAGCAAATGAAACATCTGTAATAAAAGCTGAAACTATTGAAGTAATTGAAATGAATGCTAGTGAAAGTGAAAATATTGAATTAGTGAAAAAATTCAGGCTTGCCGGAGCACCCATGCCAATAATTATAATAATAGACAAAAACGGCATTCCTGTCGGAGGGCTTCCTTTGGCTCAAGCCACTGCAGATGCTTTGCTTGACATTATTCCTTCACCTAAATATTCAGAAGTCTTAAAAGCATTAAACGAAAAAAAATCAATTTTTGTAGTTGCATATAAAAAGACAATGAATGGTAAAAGCAAGGCTATTGATGTGTGCAAGGAAGCAGTAACTAAAATAAAGGATAATGCGATTATTTTGGAATTAAATATAGACGATAAATCTGAAATAAAACTTATTAATGAATTAAAAGTAAACATTCTTTCTCCTGAACCTGTCATATATGTAATAAATCAGCAAGGCCAGATAACTGATACATTTACTGGTTCTTCAACATCAGATGAATTAGTAGTTGCAGCTAAGAAAGTAATTAGTGGAGGTTGTTGCCCAGACGGCAGCAAAAAAGGTGGTTGTTAATTATTACAAGAATCAAAATGAACTTATTACAATTAATTTGGTTAGAATTATCTCACCGAAAATCACAATTAATATCTGCTTTAATTGCTATTACATTAGGTATTGGAGTTATTGTTGGAATAAAAACAATTACTGTTTTTTCCGAAAGAGCAGTTGCTATAAAATTAGATAATTTAGGAGCAAACATTCTTGTCTTACCTCAAGGAGCAGGAATGGACGATTATTACACTGCGGATATTGATGCCCCAACAATACCTGAAGAATACGTTGAAACCATTCTAACGTCAACCCTTTCTGGAGTTGATAATTTGTCTCCTAAACTAACTCGTAGAGTTACCGTTAATAATAGAAAAATAGTATTGACAGGAATCCTACCAGCAAGTGAAATTGCCTCAAAGCCTCTTTGGCAAAACGCAGGATTATTTGGTAATGATATTAAAGCCAGTTGTGCCCCATCAAATGATGCAAATAAATCGCATGGATATGAAGATGAAAAACTTCAAAGAAAAACTGTTGACACATTAAGTACTAATGATTGTTTGCTTGGTTTTTTGGCCGCTAAGAAATTAAATGTTACGGAAAGTGATAGAATTGAAATTTCTGGAACAACTCTAAATATAAAGAAAATTTTGCCGGAAACAGGAACTGTTGATGACGACAGAATATTTGCTCATTTAAAAACCACCCAAACTATTTTAGGTATCGATAACCAAATAAGTGCTATTGAAATTATGGGTTGCTGTAATGCAATTTCTGATGGTTTATTAAGCAAGTTAAGAAATATCTTGCCTGATACTAGAATCACAACTATTGGCCAAATTGTTTCAACTCAAATTGAGACTAATCAAATGATGGATAAACTCTCATTGATTTTTTTGATTATAATTCTTTTCGTAGGTGGAATTTCAATTGGTAACTATATGTGGGCAAATGTAAATGAAAGAAAAAAAGAAATTGGAATCTTAAGAATGATAGGTGCTCCTAAAAAGTATATATATAAGCTATTACTAATTAAGTCAGCTGTTTTAGGAATAATCGGAGGCATTTTGGGTTATGTGCTTGGAACAATTTCAGGTATTTATCTCGGGCCTGTGTTTGCTCAGATAGAAGTACAACCTGTATATATTTATTTATTGTATTCGGTATTGATTGCCATTGGCATTTCAATAGTCGGCTCAATTATTCCGGCTACTATGGCAGCTAAAATAGAACCATTTTCAAATATGCAGGAGGTATAAAATGACACTACTTAAAGTTGAGAAAATAAAAAAACAGTATATCCATAAAGATGGAATAGTTGATGCTTTAAATAATATTAATATAGAGATTAATAATGGAGATTTTATAACGATAACAGGAGCTTCAGGTTCAGGAAAAACTACATTATTATTGGCATTGGCTGGCCTAATTAGAATAACACATGGGCAAATTACTTTTAAAGATAAAAGATTGGATTCTGCATCTGATAAAGTATTAGCTGATTTCAGAAACAAGCATGTTGGTTTTGTAATGCAGAATTTTGCATTAATTCCATATTTAACAGCAATTCAAAATGTAATGATACCTCTGTCATTAAGTAAAATATCTATCAAAAAGCAAAAAACACGTGCAGAAGCAGTTTTGGAAATCGTTGGTTTAGAAAATCGACAAAATCACTTACCTAAAGAATTATCAGCAGGCCAACAACAAAGGATTGCTATTGCTCGTGCCTTGATTAACAGGCCATCTATTATTTTAGCTGATGAACCAACAGGCAATCTTGATCCTGCTTTATCCATTGATATTCTAGATTCCTTTAAAGATATAAGTGAAAAACAGGGAATTACAATTTTAATGGTTACACACAGCCCACAAGCAGCTGAGTTTGGTAATAGAAAAATAAAATTATCTGACGGTAAAATTGTAAATTGATTTAAATATGAAAATATTAATCTTATGCATAAGTAATAATCTGAACAGTAAATAGAGTATGCCTTCGAAAAAAAGATTGAGATTTTTAGACCGCTATCTTACTTTGTGGATTTTTCTTGCCATGTTTATTGGGGTCGGTTCCGGTTGGTTGTTTCCCAAAGTTGCCGATTTTTGGAACAGCCTTAGCAACGGAACAACAAATATTCCAATTGCAATTGGATTAATTGTAATGATGTATCCGCCTTTAGCTAAGGTAAAATATGAAGAATTAAAGGACGTATTTCGTAATCGAAAAGTATTACTACTTTCATTAGTTCAAAATTGGATAATTGGCCCCGTATTGATGTTCGTGTTGGCAATTGTTTTTTTGCATGATTACCCACATTATATGTTTGGTTTGATATTAATCGGTTTGGCACGATGCATTGCAATGGTTATTGTGTGGAACGATTTAGCAAAGGGCGATACTGAATATGCGGCCGGATTAGTGGCTTTTAACAGCATCTTTCAGGTACTTTTCTTTTCAATTTACGCCTGGGTTTTTATAACTATTTTGCCCGAAAAGCTGGGATTACAAAGTACTGAAGTGGATATAACCATTGGTCAGATTGCTGAGAGTGTTTTTATTTATTTGGGAATTCCATTTATTGCAGGAATGCTAACAAGATATTTTTTAATTAAAATAAAAAACAAAATCTGGTATCAGACTAAGTTCATTCCCAAAATTAGCCCTTTAACATTAATTGCTCTGTTATTTACAATTTTGGTAATGTTTTCACTAAAAGGTGATTATATTGTTAAACTTCCTTTAGATGTTGTTCGTATTGCCATACCTCTTGTTATATATTTTGTAGTCATGTTTTTTGTTTCCTTTTTTATCAGTAAAAAAATGGGGACAGATTACAAGAAAACTACGACACTTTCGTTTACTGCTGCAAGCAATAATTTTGAACTCGCCATTGCTGTGGCCGTGGCAGTTTTCGGGATCAGTTCCGGTGAAGCATTTGCAGCAGTTATCGGGCCATTGGTTGAAGTTCCTGTATTAATCCTACTTGTTAATGTTTCATTAAAAATGAAATTAAAATATTTTAAAAATGAAAAATAAGATAAAAGAAATTGTAAGAGAAAAATATGCTGAAATTGCTAAACAAAATAAAGAGCAAAACGAAACTTCCTGTTGTGGCAGCACAGATTGTTGCAGTGAAGTTGATTACACAATTTTCAGTGAAGATTATTCTAAACAAAAAGGTTATAATAAAGACGCTGATTTAGGATTAGGATGTGGTTTACCAACAGAATTTGCAGGAATTAATGAAAGCGACCATGTTCTAGATTTAGGAAGTGGGGCCGGAAATGATTGTTTTGTCGCAAGAGCAATTACCGGAGAAAAAGGAAAGGTGACAGGTATTGATTTTACTGATGAAATGCTTGAAAAGGCAATTGCTAATAATAAAGCGCTGGGGTATAGAAATGTGGAATTTATCAAAGGTGATATTGAGGAAATACCCTTAAATAATAATACTTTTGATGTAGTTATTTCTAATTGTGTATTAAATCTGGTTCCCAATAAACAAAAAGCTTTTAGTGAAATATATCGGGTTTTAAAACATAATGGCCATTTTTGTGTTTCAGATGTAGTTGTTTCAGGAGAACTACCTGATAAATTAAAACAAGATGCTGAAATGTATGCCGGATGTGTTTCGGGAGCAATTAGTAAAACCGAATATTTAAAAATAATTAAAGAAACCGGATTTAATGAAATTGAAATTCATAAAGAAAAAGAGGTTGAAATTCCAAATTCCATTATATTAAACTATATGACTTTAGATGAATTAAGAAAATTTAAAAAAGATAGGATCGGAATTTTTAGTATTACTGTTACAGCAAAGAAGCATATAAAATAAATATGCAATAATTACTAAATTGGAACTATTTTAAATAAAAAAAGATGAAATTTATATTACTAATAAAATTAATATTCTTAATAGGAGTATCAGGATTAAACGCACAAACTCTTAAAGGAAAAGTCATTGAAAATAAGGACACTGAAAATACAATTGGTATTCCTTTTGCGAATGTTATCTGGCTTGGTACTACAATTGGTGTAACTTCCGATGAATCCGGAAGCTTTGAAATAAAAAAAACAAGTATTAATCAAAATCTTGTTGTTACTTGCATGGGGTATATTTCAGACACAATCTCAGTGGAAGATGATCAGTTGGAAATAATAATCATTTTACAACCCACGGCACATTATCTTGATGAAGTTATAGTTAATGGCAAACGCGATCCCTTGTCTATTAATACCGCATCTACAAAAAACTCACAACATATTTCCTCTGATGGAATTCAACAACTTGCATGTTGCAGCCTGGCAGATTGTTTTGAGAATAATGCAGCTGTTGATGTCGGTTATTCAGATGCGGTTACAGGAGCAAAGCAAATCCAAATGTTGGGATTAGCAGGAAAATACAGTCAAATTCTTGTTGAAAACCAACCATTTATCCGGCTTCTGTCAACAATGTACGGTTTAAATTATGTACCCGGCCCCTGGTTGCGCGGTATCAGTATCTCAAAAGGCACAGCTTCAGTTTCACAGGGTTATGAAAGTATTACCGGACAAATCAATGTTGAAATTAAAAGGCCCGACAATGGTGAAAAATTTTATTTGGAATATTTTACAAATGATTACCTTAAGCAGGAACTTAGCTTAAATAGTTCTTTTAAAATCAATGATAAACTGAAATCAATAATTTTATTGAGTGGCTCATATACCAACAAAAAGGTCGATAGAAATAATGATACGTTTCTCGATGTTCCTTTGTCGGAATTAATACTTGTTTCAAACAGGTTTTTTTATAAAAGCGAAAAATTAAGAAGTCGTTTTGGATATGATATAATAATTGAAGACCGTATTGGCGGCCAAAAAAGTTTTGACAAAGTCAATGACTCAGGTTATCCAAAAAATTATGGTGTAGTTATTAATTCCAGAAGAATACAGCTTTTCGAAAAAACAGGTTTTTTTATAAATAAGGAAAAAAATAGCAGTATAGGTTTGAGGGGTAACTTTGTTTATCACGAAATACACTCAAAATTTGGTTTGCGAAAATATGACCCTATTCAAAAAAGCGGATATTTTACGGCTTTGTTCAACTCTGACATTATTGATAAGAATCAAAAAATAAGTACGGGCTTAAGTATTTACTACGACAACTTGAAAGAAACAGTGATCGACACAGTTTTATTTAAAGAAGAAGTTGTGAGTGGTGGTTTTATGGAATATACTTATAATGATAAAAAAAAGTGGTCGGTTATAGCAGGAATAAGGGCTGATTACAATAGCAATCATGGTTTTTTTATAATCCCTCGTTTTCATTGTAAATATTCACCCTTTGAAAATTCTGCTTTTCGTATTTCGGGAGGCCGTGGATTACGTAGCCCAAATATTATTTCTGAGCATATCAGTTTACTTGCATCTTCCCGGGAACTTGTTATTTCCGAACAATTAGATTTAGAAGATGCCTGGAATTTCGGATTCTCCTACACTCAAAATTTCTTCTTTAAAGACGATAAAAAAGTAACTATTAATGTGGATTTCTATCGCACCGATTTTAAGAACAGAGTAATTGTTGACCTTGATCAAAGTACGCATGATGCCTTCTTCTACAATCTTAAAGGCAAATCATTCTCTAACAGTTTTCAAATAGACTTAATATTAAATCCCTTTAAGGCTTTTGACATAACTTTTGCATATAGATTAAATGACGCAAAAACTACTATCGACGAAAATCTTTTATCAAATCCATTGGTAGCAAAACACAAAGCATTGTTGGCTTTACATTATTCTACCCGTTACGAAAGATGGAATTTTTCATTTACTACTCAGTATATTGGTGTAAAACGGCTACCAAATACAAAGAATAATCCTGTTAAATACCGGTTACCTGAATATTCAAATGATTACTTAATTTTACATGCTCAAATAACACGGAAATTGAAGAATATGGAGTTTTTTATCGGGGTAGAGAATATGACAAATTACAAGCAAGAAAATCCCATAATCGGGTTTGATGATCCCTTTGGAGATTATTTCGACACTTCAATTGTTTATGCTCCGATATTAGGGCGTCAATTCAATTTCGGTTTTCGTTTAATAATTGAATAAACTATCAGTTACCGAGAATGCAAAACATGAAACCAAATTAATAATTTTTAAAATATAAACACATGAAGACAAAAACATTTTTTTTATTAGTACTATTTGTAACAGTTTCAGTGGCAACTACATTTGCTCAAAACAAAAAAAAGTATGTAGAAGTGGTGTATTTTCATCGGACAAACAGATGTTCGACTTGTAATGCAATTGAGAAAGTAATTAATGAAGTAATTGAAAAAGATTATGCAAAAGAATTAAAATCGGGAGCAATCACATTTTTTTCAATAGATTTTCAGGCTGAAAACCCGAATGAATTGGTTGCAAAACATGAAATTGATGGGCCAACTTTATTAATCATTTATCATAAAAAAAGTAAGGAAACTGTTTCGAATTTAACTGATGAAGCATTCGACTATGCAAGATCACAGCCGGATAAATTTAAGAAAGCACTTGTAGATAATATTAATGAATGTTTTAGATAAACTAAATAACAAAAATCATTAATAATCTTTCAATAAAAAGGAAAAAAATATTAATTTAGCTGTTGATTTATTTCGGTTATAATAATATTTTTATGCTCGAAATTATCAAAATTTTGAATTGAAATTTTATTTTTAAAAGAAAACTAAATCATTAAATACCATGAAATTACTTAGGTTTATTACAGCATTTATTTTTTTATTTATTCTTATTGTTTGGGTATCATTTTCAGGATGCAAAAAAAATTCATCATCCGATCCGGTTGTTCTTGACAGTATTTCTGTTGGAGTTATTTTACCAATGGATAATGCAAATGCACAACTACAATTAAATTCAATGAAGCTGGCTTTCAAAGAAGTAAATGATGCAGGAGGTGTTGGAATGGGTTATCCGTTAAGAATTGAATTGAGAAGTTCTGAGGGATATAATCGGGAAGAGATTGCTGTTGAAAAGGCACAAGAAATTCTTGAAACAACCAATCAATTTGTTGGATTCACAACATGTTATAGCTCATCTTCACTCGGTATAGCCAATCTTTTTTGTAAAGAACAAGGTATTGGAGCAATTTCAGGGTGTGCAAGCATAAGCCTTCTTTCCAATGTTTCCGACTATTTTGAACGACTTTGCCCTGTTGATGAATTTGAAGCCGAAATCCTTGTAAATAAAGCTCAGGATCTTGGAATAAATAATGTTGCTATTGCCATACAGGCCGAAGAAAAATATTGTGAAAATATATCTAATGAATTTCAATCTTCTTTTGGAAGTGAAGCCGTAGAAAAAATATATTTTTTAAAAAACGATGCTGAATATGATAATAAATTGGACCAATTAATTGATGATTCTCCTGATGCAATTATGATCTCAATGCTTGATTTTGAAAATTATTCCGAATTCCTTGAAAAATTGAATCAAGTTAGTTCTAAAATTGATTTCTCAAACACATATTTTATTTTATGTAATGGTTTGTATTCTGAAGACCTTTTTAATGCTCAAGTTAATAATCTGCTTGGTAACATCAATGGAAACCCGAAGAACTTCGGAGCAATTTCATATCCCGATATTAATTCTAATGATTTTAAATATTTTCAATCTAATCTATTAGAAACTTACAATCAAAATGTTGGTGCATTTAATGCACAATATTACGACATCGGATATTTATATGCACTTGCTATTGAACAAGCCTTTTTCGCAGCAAATATTAATGATATTGTAAAATTCAGAGGCATGGTTGGATCATTTATCAGAGCAATATCACGGCCTGACCCCAATGGTGATTTTCCTGTAAATCCAAGCCAGGGATGGGAAATGATGAAGCTTGCTGCAGTTAAAGGTAGTTTAGATTATTCGGGCGCTTCCGGTAATTGTAATATTGATAATGAAGGTAACGTTACTACTTCTTTTAAGGTTTTTACACTTACAGATTCCGGTTCAGAGCTACACTTTGAAGCAATTGAATATTTGAATCCTGTGAAAAAATAATCACTAATAAATCACAAGCCTTTCGGAATAGCATCAATTAATTTCCTTGTGTATTCAGTTTTTGGATTATAATAAATTTCGTCGGCATCATCAATTTCAATGATCTTGCCGCTTTTCATCACAGCCATCCTGTCTGACATAAATTTTACAACCGACAAATCGTGTGAAATAAAAATATAAGTAAGTCCGAATTCTTTTTTCAAATCATTTAACAAATTTAAAACTTGTGCCTGAACCGAAACATCTAAAGCAGAAACAGATTCATCGCAGATAATAAATTTAGGTTGAACAGCTAATGCCCGTGCAATACAAATTCTTTGTCGTTGCCCACCCGAAAATTCATGTGGATATCTATAAAAATACATCGGATCCAAACCAACTTTTTCAAGCAATTCAATAGCTTTTTCTTTCCTGATTTTTTCATTTTTATAAATCCGGTGAACACGCATAGGCTCAATAATTGATTCGCCGGCAGAAATTCTTGGATTTAATGAAGAATAGGGGTCTTGAAAAATTATTTGCAAATCTTTTCGCTTTTTTCTCAATTCCTTATGCCGTAATTTAGTTATGTCGCAACCATCAAAAACAATTTTCCCATCATTGATTTCGGTTAATCGTAAAATACTTCTTCCGAGAGTGGTTTTTCCGCAACCCGATTCTCCAACCAAACCAAGTGTTTCATTCGGAAACACATCAAAACTAACATTATCAACAGCATGAAAATATTTTTGTCTTTTTTGAAAAAATGATTTTTCGAGAGGAAAATACTTTTTCAAATCATTTACCTTTAATATCGGTTCTTGTGAAAACAACAGTTGTTCAGTCTTTTTTCTATCACTATTTGAAATTGTTAGCTCATCAATAAATTCTTTAAATGATTTCTTATCATCATTTTTCAAAAAATCAGAAATCGTGGGCAAAGCTTTCAAACGTTTATTCAAGGGAGGACGACAAGCTAAAAGTCCTTTGGTGTAAGAATGTTGAGGATTATTGAAAATATCGTTCACTTTACCTGATTCAACCACCTTTCCCTCAAACATTACGATTACCGAATCGCATATTTCGGCAATAACACCGAGATCGTGAGAAATAAAAATTATGCTCATTCCATGCTTCAGCTGAAGGCCTTTCATTAAAGCAAGAATATCTTTTTGAACGCTTACATCAAGGGCGGTTGTTGGTTCGTCGGCAATCAAAATTTTAGGATTGCACGACATAGCCATTGCTATCATCACCCTTTGTTTTTGTCCTCCCGACAATTGATGAGGATAAGAATTATAAACCTTTTCAGGATCAGGTAATTTTACTTCCTTTAATAAAGAAATAACTTTTTCTTTTGCCGATTTTTTCGATATTTTTTGATGCTCAAGAATGGCTTCTATAATTTGATTTCCACATTTAAAAACCGGATTTAAAGATGTCATAGGCTCCTGAAAGATCATTGCTATTTCTTTACCTCTGAAAAAACGAATTTCTTTCTCACTAAGCTTTCGCAAATCAATCATCTTTTCATCAAATGAATATAATATTTCTCCATTTGAAATTCTTCCCGGAGGATTGGGAATGAGTTTCATAATACTTAAAGCCGAAACTGATTTTCCCGAACCTGACTCTCCAACAATTCCGAGAATTTCTCCTTTTTCTAATTCAACACACAAATTATCAACTGCTTTTACAGTTGAATCATCAGATTCAAATTCAACACATAGATTTTTTATTTCCAGAATTTTGTTACCGGACATTCTTTAAATTATTTTTCTCAAAATTACATTATTTTACTAATTTTGATTTTTTCGAAAAATGTTTGCTTTTTGAATAAGAATTGCCCGATGAGTTTATTTGATGATTTTATTGACTTACTCTATCCCCGTGTTTGTTTGGCTTGCGGAAATAGTTTGTTCTCAAAAGAAAAAATAATTTGCACATCTTGTATTTACAAATTACCTAAAACCAATTTTCACACAGAAAAGGAAAATCCGCTTAGCAAAATTTTCCTTGGAAGAATAAATATTGAATCGGTGGCAGCTTATTATTTGTTTAAAAAAGGAAGCAAAGTTCAACATTTGTTACATCAGTTTAAATATAAAGGCAACAGAGAAATCGGCAAATTTATCGGGGAGCTATATGGCCATGAGTTAAAAAAAACCGAAAGTTTTGGAAGTGTTGATACAATTATTCCTGTTCCTCTACATAAAAAGAAAGAAAAAAAGAGAGGTTTCAATCAAAGTGAATATTTTGCAAAAGGACTTTCAATAAGCATGAAAAATGAAATTAATACAAAAACCTTATTCCGGGAAAAAATGTCGGAAACTCAAACTAAAAAAACAAAATTCAAACGCTGGGAAAATGTTAACAACATATTTTTAATAAGAAATTCTGAAAATATAAAAGGAAAACACATTTTGCTGGTTGATGACGTAATCACAACAGGTTCAACTATTGAAGCATGTGCAGAAGCTTTGCAACAAATCCCCGATATAAAAATAAGTGTTGCTGCAATTGCCTGTACTATAAATTAATAATTAAAATTTTATCAAAAAGTTTCAAAAAACAAATTGAATCTATATAAGAATCAGTATCTTTGTCGAAAAATATCAAAAATTTAAACTTTAAAACAATATGTTGGGAATAATTACGGGAATACGCTTAATGACTGTAAGGATTTTTAAGGGGAAATATAGTCTTGCCTACAATGAGTTATATAGAAAACTTAAATCATTGGTACATACCGAAAAAACACCGTTTACAAAATGTATTAAAAATTTACCTCAGTATAATGTTTTTGAATTATTTAATAAGGATTCTTCCTATAAAGTTTATAAAACAAATAGAAATATTTCTTTTGGAAACACACCGTTTTCAGAAAGTTTTGAGAAATTATTAAAAGAAAGCGATAAACAGTTCTGCTATAATATTTATAAAATTAATTTATCGGAATGGAAGGTTTTAGGATATAAAGAGAAAAAATTCGATACAAATATGAAAACTCTTTATTATTTTATAAACGATGAATTTTTCTTTGGAGAATATGTGTTTTCAGATGTTCAGGTATTGGATGTTCCTGCTATTGCAAATGCTTTGTTTAAAAAATATAATATCGAAAACTTCAAAAACGAAGACAGATTCTATATTTCAGATAATTCAAATAGTGAAATTGGTTTTATAAATAATGGTATTACTTTGACGATTAAATATCTCTGTAGAAAAGATTCCGACATAAATTCGGAATTAGGGTTTATTTTAAATCAAGGAACCGGTACGACAATTGAGGAATCCGATATTTTAGATATGCTTTAATTTTTCTATAGCTATCTTTAAAATTTTATCGTGGTCAAAGGCAAGACAAGGAATGTTTTGCAATGAAAACCATTTTACATTTTTCGCATCCGATCCGGCCTGAATTTTACAATCTTCTTTTTTTACAAAAGCATAAAATACAATTGAAATTGTTCGTTGTCTCGGATCCCGATCAATCTCACTAAATGCTTGTAATTGATTTAATTCTACATCTATAATTCCTGTTTCCTCTTCTAACTCACGTACAATTGCATGTTCAAGGGTTTCATCCATATCGACAAAACCACCCGGAAAAGCCCAGGAATTTTGAAAAGGAGGAAGTTTTCGTTGAATTAATAAAACTTCATGTTGTTGATTTTCTTTTGTAAAAAGAATACAATCAACGGTTACAGCCGGACGTGGATATTCGTAAGTAAATGACATTTCTTATGTTTTTTTTGTAAAGATAATAAAAAAGGCCCCGAAATAAATCGAGGCCCGAATACACCATTGTTTTGCTACCAAATGCTCAGAATACAAAACAAGGTAAACTAATCAGAAAAAAACTATTATGGATTGTCATTACATGACTTGCTTATATTAATATTTTCAATGATTTTTTTTGTATCAAAAGGAATATCATCAATATATCCTTCTTCAATGGTGTTAATTTCCAAATGATTTTGAACACCATTTATCAGTTGTTTAGCTTTATACAAATTTAAAATATTATTAGTATTAAAAGGAATATCTTCAATGTATTTTTCGTCTTCAAGTTTTATAGAATAGTTGGTTAGAGACGAAAATGAATAGAAATCAGGTGGGTTTTCAACGATGGCTTTTGTGTTGAACGGAATATCATTTACATATTTTTCTTCTTCGAGTTCAAAAGTGATAGGTTCGGGAGTAACACAAAGCGGATCAGGATGATTTCCTTTAATAATTACCGAAGTATTATCGAGTGAAATATCATTGAAGTAGTTGATATTGAACATTAAAGCAAAACTGAATAAAATTGATAATGTTTTCATGATGCAATGAATTTTTAAAATTGATCAATTATTTTTCTATTTATAAGACGATAGAAATTATTGAATGTTACAAAAGAGAAGTGGAAAAATAATTGGAATAATGTCCGCCTGAATGACAAAGTCGAGCAGGGAGTATTGGAGTATTGGAGTAATGGAATGTCCAAACGGACTCATTACAGTTGTTGGAATTGTTTACTGTTTGAATATTTGAAAGCTATAATTTAGCAATATAACAATTAATAGTATAAATTATTTTTTACCTTCAACAACAATTACAATTTCTCCTTTAATTGTTTTATTTTTAAAATACTCAATAATCTCAAATAAAGTACCACGTTTTGTTTCTTCGTAAATCTTACTTAATTCTCTTGAAACTGAAGCCTTTCTTTCAGGCCCCAAATATTCTGAAAATTGTTCGAGGGTTTTTAATAAACGAAAGGGAGATTCATAAAAAATCATTGTGTAGTTTTGTTCGGTAAGTAGTTTCAGTTTGCTTTGCCTGCCTTTTTTATGTGGTAGAAAACCCTCAAAAATAAATCGTTCGCAAGGCAAACCTGAATTTACGAGGGCAGGAATTAAGGCAGTCGGGCCAGGCAGGCATTCCACTTCAATATTTGATTTTATACATTCACGAACAAGAAGAAATCCGGGATCGGAAATTCCCGGAGTACCGGCATCACTGACAAGTGCAATACTTGTGCCGGCAATAATTTTTTCAACAATCCCGCTAACAGATTTATGTTCGTTAAACAAATGATGCGATTGCATTTTGTTTTGAATATCATAATGATTTAAAAGTTGGGCTGTTTTTCTTGTATCCTCGGCGAGGATCAAATCAGCTTCTTTCAAAATCCTGAGCGACCGCATTGAGATGTCTTCGAGGTTGCCGATAGGTGTTGGTACAAGAAATAATTTCGACATAAGATTGGTTAAATATTATTTTGGCATTAGTTTTTCTTTGTGAAACTTAATGTAATCTCTGTGATTCTTTGTGTAATAGCTATATCACAGAGATATACAAAGAAGACACAAAGATACACAAAGGTATTTACAAATATAATTATTATTGACCTGCACTTTAAAATATATATTTAGCCTATAACTCAAAAGGTTTTTACAAAATCCGTGAAAAGCCTGAATAAGTCTTCGTAAGCAGTTAAGGATAGTTCGTCAGCCGTATCATAAATTGTGTGATAACCACCGGATTTCAATCCTCGTGTATAAATAAAAACAGAAGGAACTCCTTTTTGATAAAAAGGACAATGATCGCTATTGCAGGATTCACCTCTGTCTTTTACTTCTTTAAGGTAATTATTATTATCATTAATCTCAACCAATGTGTTAAAAGCTTTTGGAAACAGTGTCCCGTTTACGACTGTTATTCCTTCGCTTCCTGTGCCAATCATATCAAGGTTTATAAGGAATTTTATGTTTTCAAGAGGGAACAAAGGATAATCGCAAAAATATTTTGAGCCGTTCAAGCCTGTTTCTTCTCCCGAAAATGCAATAAAAACAACCGAACATTCGGGCTTATTTTCAGGTTTGGAATAATATCTTGCCAAATTCATTATCATAGCCGTTCCGCTGGCATTATCGTTGGCACCCGGAAAAAATGTTTCTTTTCCCATTCGTCCGAGATGATCGTAATGAGCCGTAAAAACTATGAAAGAATCGGGTTGAGCGTATCCCTCGACATAGGCAATAACATTTTGAGTTGTGTATTTTTCAAAAAACTTATTCTTTGCTTTTATTGTAATAGATTTAATATCAGCAGGGATTTTGTCTTTTTTGATTTTGATAGCCGTAAAATCAATTATTTTATGTCCGTTTGAAACATGCCACCAAACATTTTTTTCGTTCAACAAAACAATTCCTTTTGAATTAAAAACATTGCTTTTATAAATTTCCTTTTCTTTTGAATCCGTAAGAACAAATTTCTCCGAAAGATCCTTGTTTTTATATTTCTCTTTAAGCATTTCGATGGAAGAAGTATCACCAAAAATGTTGAATATTTCAAATTTTCCCTCAATACCCGGCGATGCCGATGAAATTACAAAATCCCTTCCGGCTATTAATTTTTCTCCATCAAGTGTTAAAGATATTTTTTTCGGAAAAGTATTTATCGGAAAGCTGAAATATTGAAAATAATTCTTTGTAAAAGTTTTTAAGTCGTCTTTTTTAAATTCCTTTCTGATAAATTTTGCTGCACGTTTTTCACCTTTTTTTACATATCCTCGCCCATGCATTTTATCTGAAGATAAATTACTTATTATTTTTCTGGCATATTCAATATCCTGAGAAAAAACAACTACAGTCTGAAAAAACAGAAATATTAAAACAAATAATAGTCTCATAAAATGGTTTTTCAATTTGGTACTACCATTATTTAAGTGGGTAGGGTTTTAAAAGTCGGAAGTCCGAAGCTGGAAGTCCAAAAGCCTAATTCACATTTTCCTTATCCCATTAAATTCGTAGTAGAACCATAAATTTTCTTAATTAAATATTTGAACAATAAAATCATTCAAAATCTTAAAAGCATGAGAATTGTCATCCCATTCTTTATTTTTTTTCAATGAAATAATATAACTATTTGCTTCTTCATGGCTTGTAAACGAATTAAGCGAATTTACAACTTCATTATAATCTTCCATATTTCCATTAAACAGTTCGTTGATAAAAAGGAACTTTTCGTTTATTCCGATAATTGATTTTAAATCTGAGGTTTTCTTTTTAGTGATTTTTGCCGCAATGCTATTATCATTTTCCTTAATAAATTTGTCGGCAAGGCTTTCTTCATTCATTGAAAACAAGTCAACAACAGGTTTGGATTTTTCTTTCTTTTTGGGAGTTTCAATTATTATTTTCTCTTCCTGGAAATCAATTTCTTTTTCAATTTCTTTACCTTCCACAGGCTTTTGTTCATCGGTAGTTTCAAAAACAATATTTGTTTCTTGTATTGTTTCTTCTTTTACAACAGACTTTTCCGAATCATCAGTTTCCTCAGACTCCTGAATTTCTTCTTCTTTTTTATCAGCTTTTATTTTAGTTGAATCTGCAATTATTGGTTTTATATCAGCTGATTTTTTTTCATCCTTATCGGAAAAAACTATTAAATCGGAATTCATTTTATTCAGAAGATAGAGTTTTTCATAAAGTTTTCTAACATTCGACATTATCAGATCTAATTCAATTTGAGGGATTCTTCCGTCATTTTGATTAATTATTTCAATTTGCTCCCTGATGGTATCAGTTTTTTGTGAAATTGCTTCTTTTATCAGTTTTGGATTCATTTTAAAAAAAATTTCATGTCTAAATTAAACGCACTTATATTTTCATTATTTTTGTTCAAAAAAAAATGATAAAGATAAAAACATTAAGTCAAAAAAAAATAAATGTTTTTAGAAAAATCAAATAATCATCAAAAACGAAGCGGCTGGATTGAAGTTATCTGTGGATCAATGTTTTCAGGGAAAACCGAGGAATTAATCCGAAGACTGAAACGTGCGAAAATCGCAAAACAAAAAGTTGAAATCTTTAAGCCCGCAATTGATATTCGTTATGATGAGGAAGATGTTGTTTCCCACGATTCCAGAACTATCCGATCAACACCAATTCAGAATGCGGCACAAATAATTTTATACGCTAACGACTGTAAAGTTATTGGCATTGATGAAGCCCAATTTTTTGACATGGAACTTATTCGTGTTTGTAATCATTTGGCTGATAGTGGCATTCGTGTTGTTGTTGCCGGTTTGGATATGGATTATCTTGGAAATTCATTTGGCCCAATCCCTGCTTTATTGGCTACAGCCGAATATGTTACAAAAGTTCATGCTATTTGCATAGATTGTGGCAACCTGGCTCAGTATTCCCATCGAATTGTCTCCGGCGATAATCTTGTTGTTCTCGGCGAAACCGAAAGTTATGAACCATTATGCCGCGAATGCTTTAATAAAAAGCGGAAAAAAGCAGATAGTTTATAAAGTTAATAAATTAATTTTACTGACGCAAATCATAGCGGATGAATGCTGATAGAAATCATAACAAATCTGCGTTAATCTGCGTCATAAACTAAACAATTCGTGGATGATTGTTTTTTGGAAAAAGGCGGAAGATGAAGCTGATAAGGAAATAGAGCTAAATAAAACCAAGTCATTTGATTCAGTTGAAGATTTTATTTATGATCTTGAAAAATGAGAATTGATATGTTTTATCGCTTTACTTTTGAAATACACCGTGATTTTTATCTATTACGACGTATTGGCCCACATGATAGAGTGTTGAGAAATCCCTAAAAGAAAGAAAAAGCCTCATATAAAAATATATACAAGGCTTTTGAGGTCTCGAGCGGATTCGAACCGCTGTAAATGGTTTTGCAGACCACCGCCTAAGCCACTCGGCCACGAGACCATTTTAAATTTTGGACTGCAAAATTAATAATTTTTTCTTTTATCTGGTATTCGATTTTAAAATAAATTCGCCACAGACCTGTCCGCCGTAATACTTATGGAAGGCGGACAGGTCTGTGGCTTTTTATTATCTAAAGCGTGATACTAACATTCTTAATTTTACCACCTAATTGAGGATTCATTTTTGAGACATTAATCTTTACTTTTAGAATTTCAGGAAAGTGTTCTTTTACAGAATTTAAAATCCGCCTTCCAATGTGTTCGAGCAGAAAAGAGTTAGTTTCCATTTCCTTTTTAACTAAAAAATAAATATCTTGATAGTTAATTGTATCTGATAAATTATCGCTTTTTTCTGATTTCGATAAGTCGGCTTCAATATATAAATCGACAATGAATTTTGTTCCAACAACTTGCTCTTCACGATAACATCCATGATAAGCAAAAAATTCCATTCCTTCAAGGGATATTAATGACATGTATTTGAGGTTTAATGGTGATCAATTAGTGTAGGGAAATATGAGAATAAGGGTATAGGGGAAATAATGGTATACAAGGTATAGGGGAAATAAAGGAATTTCCCCTTATTTCCTCTATTCCCCCTATTTCCCTTATTTCCCGTATTCCCCATTAACTCCAAATTCAATAAAACTAATTGTTAATATTGATTATTTTTGCAATATTATAAATTATTTACATTTTTATTATGCTGCGTTTTTAATATTTCTACTTTTGTTGTTTGCAAAAAATCAAAACGGAATATTTATATAAATTCTTTTTTTTATTAGAATATGGAAAATTCAAAAAACAATAAATTAAAATCGACGGAAGAAACAAAAAATAAACCTTCTTTAAATTTTATTGAACAAATAATCGAAGAAGATTTAAAAAACAATAAAAATGATAGCAGGATTCACACACGATTCCCTCCCGAACCCAATGGTTATCTGCATATCGGGCATGCAAAATCTATTTGTTTGAATTTCGGTTTAGCTCAGAAATATAATGGTTTGTGTAATTTACGTTTTGATGATACTAATCCTGTAAAAGAAGAAGTTGAATATATTGATTCGATAATTGAAGATATTAAATGGCTTGGTTTTGATTGGGAGGATAGATTGTTTTATGCTTCTGATTATTTCGATCAATTATACGAATGGGCAATTAAATTAATAAAAGATGGCAAAGCATATATTGATGACCAGAATGCAGAAACCATTGGCGAACAACGTGGAACTCCTACTAAACCCGGAATTGAAAGCCCTTATAGAAATAGATCAATTGAAAAAAATCTTGATCTGTTTACAAGAATGAAAAATGGTGAATTTGCAGATGGCGAAAGAGTTCTTCGTGCAAAAGTTGATATGGCTTCACCGAATATGCATCTTCGTGATCCCGCTGTTTATCGGATAATTCATGCTGATCATCACCGGACAGGCGACAAATGGTGTATTTATCCGATGTATGATTTTGCACATGGAGAATCAGATTATTTGGAAAGAATAACACATTCTATCTGTACTTTGGAATTTGAAGTACACAGGCCCTTATATGATTGGTTTCTTGATCAAATAATCGAAGGAAATTACCGCCCACGACAGATTGAATTTGCCAGATTGAATTTGAGTTATACAATTATGAGCAAGCGAAAGCTTCTTGAACTAGTTGAAGAAAAATATGTAAACGGCTGGGATGATCCCAGATTACCAACCATTTCCGGACTCAGAAGGCGTGGTTATACACCGGAATCAATCAGAAATTTTTCCGATCGTATTGGAATTGCAAAAAGAAATAATATTATTGATGTTGCTTTGCTTGAACATAGTGTACGCGAAGACCTTAACAAGAAAGCAAATAGACGAATGGCTGTTTTGGACCCTGTTAAACTTATAATTACAAATTTTCCTGAAGAAACCACAGAATATTTGGAAGCTGTTAATAATCCGGAGGATGAAAAAGCAGGTAAAAGAAATGTTCCTTTTTCAAAAGAATTATATATAGAAAGAAGCGATTTCATGGAAGACCCTCCACGGAAATATTTTCGCTTATCACCTGGAAAAGAAGTTCGTTTCCGTTATGCTTTTATAATTAAATGCGAAAATGTAATTAAAAATGAAACCGGAGAAGTTTTAGAAATTCACTGTACTTATGATCCTGAAACAAAAAGTGGAACAGGTACAACGCAAAGGAAGGTAAAGGGAACAATTCATTGGGTTTCTGCTAAACATGCTATTAAATCTGAGGTTCGTCTATACGACCGATTGTTTGTTAAAGAAAATCCTGATATTGCTGAAGAGGGAAAAGATTTCAAATCAAATATAAATCCTGATTCTTTAAAAGTAATAGAATGTTTCATGGAACCAGAATTAAAAAATGCAAAACCAATGGAACATTTTCAATTTGAAAGGCTGGGTTATTTTTGCGTTGATAAGGATTCGAGTGATAGCAAATTGATTTTTAACCGTACAGTTTTATTACGTGATTCGTGGGCAAAAAAGAATAAATAGATTTTAAGATCTTTGGGGGGAATTTTTTATAAATTTGCCCCATAAAATTGCCCGATGGTGTAATTGGCAACACATCTGATTCTGGTTCAGAAAAGTCTAGGTTCGAGCCCTAGTCGGGCAACTATTAGATAAACATGCTCCACCAAAAAATGTGGAGTTTTTTTTTGTTTTCTTTTGTACTTTTGAAGAAAGTTTATTTAAAAACCCTAACATGGAATTTATAAAAACAGAGATTAAAGATCAAATTGCTACAATAATTTTTGATAACGACAAAAAACGTAATTCGTTTAATGTTAAAATGTTATCTGAATCGCTTTCGGCTCTTAAACTTTTTTTACAAGAAAAAATAAGGGTTGTGATCATTAAAAGCAATACTGCTTCTAAAGTTTGGTCAGCAGGGTTTTGTATTGATGAATTACCTGAGGCAGGCAAAGATCCTTTACCTTTTAATCACCCTTTTGAGGAGTTAATGAGAGAAATTGAAGATTTCCCGGCACCTGTTATTGCTATGGTCAACGGAAGTGTTTGGGGTGGTGCTTGTGATCTCGCATTTTCTTGTGATATTCTGATTGGCTCAAACGAAAGTTCTTTTGCCATAACACCTGCAAAAATTGGTGTTCCATATAATACAACCGGTATTCAACATTTCTTAAATATAATGGAAATGAATATTGCCAAAGAAATGCTTTTTACGGCAAAACCTATTTCTGCCGAAAGAGCTTATGATCTGGGTATTCTAAATCATTTGATTGAAATAAATGAATTAGAAAACTTTATTTACGAAATGGCAAAAACAATTGCTTTTAATTCACCTTTAAGTATTTCCGTTATAAAAAAACAATTAAACCTTCTCGGAAAAGCAAGGCCAATGAATGCCGAAATTTTCGAAAAAATCCATCAATTAAGAAAAATCGCTTACGATAGTTACGATTTTAAGGAAGGAAAAAAAGCTTTCTTAGAAAAAAGGCCTCCAAATTTCAAAGGTATATAAAATCAATAGAAAATCGTTGAAGTTTCGGGAAAGCCATTTTTCCATTATACCCATATTTCCCTTATACCTTTATACCCTCATTCCTTTATTTCGGAGCATCCACATCCTTAACAAACAGCACCATAAAGGCACCAATAAACATTGAAATACCACCAAGTACCAACGCATAAATTGCCTGATCGTTAAACAAATGCTTTGTAAAGAAACCAAGAAGACTTGCAGCCAGAATTTGAGGAATTACTATAAAAAAGTTAAAAATTCCCATATATGTTCCTAATTTATGGATAGGCAGCGAACCTGTTAAAATGGCATAAGGCATTGATAAAATACTTGCCCAGGCCAAACCAACTCCAAACATCGAAATTATGAGAAGATTCGGGTCTTTAAAGAAATAAATGGAGATCAAACCAAAACCCCCTGCAATTAAAGAAATTATATGAGTAATTTTCCTGTTAGTTGCTTTCGCAATAACAGGTAATAAAAATGCAACTATCGCTGCAAAACCGTTATAAGCTGCAAATAATATTCCTACCCAATCTGCACCGTCATTATATAAATCGGAAGCTGTATCATTTGTACCATAAATATGTGATGTTACGGCAGATGTAGTGTAAATCCACATTGCAAAAAGAGCAAACCATGAAAAGAATTGAACAATTGCCAATTGTGCCATTGTTTTCGGCATTTTATATAAATCATTTATAACTACGACCAAACCGTTTTTAGTTTTTCCGCTTTTTGTAAATAAACTTGTAATTAGTTGGATTATTCCAAAAGCAAAACATCCCATTGTAAGAATATATAATTCAGCTTCAAGCTTATAATAATAAATCAAAAAACTTAAAACCAAACCTCCGATGATCCAGAAAAAACTACTTTTAAGAAATCTTGTGTAAGGGAGAGGTTCTTCACTATAATTAATTTTATTATCTTTTTTTTCTTGATTCTCTGTTGCATTGAATTCATCAAGTTGTTTAGGAGAATATTCCTTCGATCTGATAACGGTCCAGATTACGGCTAAAATGAATACTGCAGCTCCGGCGTAAAACGAAAACCGGACCGATGGTGGAATTTCGCCTTCGGGAGCGGTATTGGCTATCCCAAACCAGTTTGTCATAATATATGGAAGTGCTGATGCAACAACTGCTCCGGTCCCAATAAAAAAACTTTGCATTGCAAAGCCTTTGGTTCGTTGTTCGGAAGGTAACATATCTCCAACAAATGCACGGAAAGGTTCCATGGAAATGTTTATTGAAGCGTCCATTATCCATAACATCCCTGCAGCTACCCATAAATATGGAGAATTCGGCATAATTATTAGCGCCAAAGAAGCAAGTATTGCTCCCGTTAAAAAATATGGACGACGACGGCCTAATTTACCCCAGGTATTATCGCTCATGTGCCCGATTATCGGCTGAATAATTAAACCTGTTACGGGAGCAGCAATCCATAAGATCGGTATTTCATCAACCTTAGCACCAAGTGTTTCAAATATTCGACTAACATTTGCGTTTTGGAGAGCAAAGCCAAATTGGATACCCAAAAAGCCAAAACTCATATTCCATATTTGCCAAAAACTAAGACGTGGTTTTCTTTTCATTATGATAAAAATTTATAATAAAATCAATTTCGAATTACGAACACAATATTAAACAATATTTTTTATTCGGATAATCTTTCATTGATAAATTGTTTAGTGTTTGAAAAAAAGGGGATTGGGAGAAGCAGAGATGGAGTGTTGGAGTAATGGAGTAGTGGGGTGAAAGAAAAAAGACGAGGGTAAACAAGTTGTGATTTTTAATTGTGAAATTTTGATGCAGATTTTCGCAGATAAACGCAGATAAATAATAAAAAATATAATCTGTATAAATCTGTGGCTTTTTATACCGGCCTCATTAATGAATGCTTTTTAAAATCAGAACTCACAAAAATTAAAGTATTGTCAGAAAAAACTTTGTTATCTTAGCTCACTTTTTAAAAAAGAAGATTTTTTAGTAAAATTGTAAATGTTCACAATTAATAAATATTTTAAAAACAAGTCGTTAATAAAATTATTTTTGTTTTTGTTTTTGATAGCAAGTAATGGATGCATGAATAAAAAATATGAAAGCTCAGTTTCAATTGTATGTCTTGGTGATTCAATTACCGAAGGAATTTGCTGTGGAGTTTCTGAGAAAAACACTTTTCCGGAGCAATTGGGTAAATTACTTAAAAACAAAAACATTAATAGTACTATGATCAATTTTGGACAACCCGGCGAGCAAAGCGATTGGGCTTTGGACAGAATTGATGAAGTAATAAAACTAAGTCCTGATTTCGTTACAATAATGTACGGAACCAATGACGCATGGATTGATTTTGGTAGCGAAGGGCCTCGTGTAAGTCCTTATGATTATGGACAAAACATAAAAAAAATAATTAAAAAACTTCAAAACGCAGGAATTCAGCCGATATTGATGAGTCCACCCCCTCTCGGCCATTTTTTCGATTATGATTTTGAGCCGTATCTAAGTAAAGGCCCGAATTTTTTATTATCGGAATATGCGGAAGTTTGTAAAAATATTGCTGTGGATGAAAATATTCCTTTTGTTGATAATTACTCAATCTGGTTGAAAAAAATGGAAGAAGGACAAAATATTGAAAAATTACTTGTCGATGGTTGTCATCCAAATTCAAAAGGACAGGCAATGATAGCTAAGGCAATTTTTAAAGTGATTTTATTGGAAATTGAAAATTAGAAATATATGAAACCGCAAAGACCGCAAAGAACCGCAAAATACTTTGCGGTTAATAATAAAAATGCTATGAAAGAAAATTAAATATAAACAGATGAAACACCCATAACAAGTAATTTTCGACACACAGGAGCATGATTATAAAGGGACAAAAAGTAGCCCCGTCCTTTAGGTCGGGATTAAATAGAATGGTGAAAATAGTTTTGGCGAGGTTTTCGATGGCGTAGCCGAAAACCATGACAAAACTGAAATATTTGGCAGTCAGTCAAAAACAAAAATATAAACACATGAAACATATCTCCCGCATCCGCCTGAATGACAAAGTCGGGCAGGGATTACGCTGATTTTCGCAGATGATTTTTCTGCGTTTATCTGAGCAATCTGCGGGAAACAAAAAACGAACAAATGAAAAATTCTATTAATTCAATTAACTTTATGAGCGCTGTGATATTAATTGCAGTGGTTTCTTTTTTTTCTTCTTGTAATAATTCAAGAAACATTAGTCAAATCAGCATTATTCCCCGGCCTGAAAAAATTTCAGTTTGGAAAGGTAACTTCGAATTAAGTTCAAAAACCGCTATTCTGACAGAAAATGAAAACGCAGAAATGCAGAAACTCGGCGAATATCTTGCAAATATTATTAATAATGCAACAGCTTTCAACATTCAGGTTTCTGATGTTTCAGAAGCAAAATCAATTGATAATGTGATCATTCTTTCATCAAACCTTTCTGATGAAAAGCTTGGTGATGAAGGATATAAATTACAAGTCGATCCTAAAAAGATCACTATACAATCGAATGAACCTGCGGGAGTGTTTTATGGTATTCAAACGCTTTTACAACTCTTGCCAAATGAAATCCTGAATGAAAAAACTGATGGGCAAGAAATTGACTGGAGAATTCCATGTCTTTATATTTACGACAAACCACAATATTCTTACAGAGGAATGCATCTTGATGTTTCACGGCATTTTTTTCCGAAAGAATTTATTTTGAAATTCATTGATTTGATGGCGATGTATAAAATGAATGTTTTTCATTGGCATTTGACTGATGATAACGGATGGAGAATTGAGATAAAAAAATATCCTGAATTGACTGATGTTTGTGCATGGAGAGTTAACCATGAAGATCAACCCTGGAGGACTCGCGAACAGGCAAAACCAGGTGAAAAAGCAACTTACGGTGGGTTTTATACACAAGAAGATATCAAAGAAATAATTGAATATGCTAAAGAAAAAAACATTGAAATTATTCCCGAAATTGAAATGCCCGGCCATAGCAGCGAGCTTTTTGCAGCTTTTCCCGAATTATCCTGCCGTGGAAAAAAATTGGAAGTCCAAACTGGAAGTTATTGGCCGAATACTGATGTTTTGTGTGCAGGAAACGAAAAAACTTTCGAGTTTTTAGAAAATGTTCTTAGCGAGGTTGCTGAGCTTTTCCCTTCGGATTATATTCACATTGGTGGTGATGAAGCGGATAAAACCAATTGGAGATCCTGCAAAAAATGTCAGAAAAGAATTAAAGACGAAGGATTGCATGACGAGGAAGAATTACAAAGTTATTTTATTAAAAGAATAGAAAAATTTCTTAATTCAAAAAACAAAAAATTGATCGGCTGGGACGAAATACTCGAAGGCGGGCTTGCTCCCGAAGCTACCGTAATGTCGTGGCGTGGCGTTGATGGTGGAATTGAAGCTGCCCAACAGGGGCATGATGTGATAATGACCCCAACATCGCATTGTTATTTTGATTATTATCAGGCCGATCCTGATTTTCAGCCTTTGGCAATTGGAGGATTTACTACTCTGAAAAAAGTTTATTCTTTCGACCCTACGCCTCCAGTTTTAAACGATGAAGAGAAAAAACATGTCCTCGGCGCACAGGGGAACATCTGGACTGAATACATCTCAACTCCTGAGCACGCTGAGTATATGTCTATTCCAAGAATGATAGCTTTGGCAGAAGTAGTTTGGACACCAAAGAAAAGACAAAATTGGAATAGGTTCATAAAGCGATTAAATAATCATTTTGACAGGCTTGAAATATTGGATGTAAATTATTGTGAAGGTTCATTTAAAATTGATATTAACTCAAAAACCGATACTACAGGAAAAGTATCAGTTTACCTTGAAAGTGAAATTTATGATCCTGAAATTCACTATACAACTGATGGTTCTAATCCTGATATTAATTCACCTCTTTATTCAAAAGCTTTTGATATTGATTCGACAACAATAATTAAAGCCGGTTTTTTTAAAGATGGCAATCTAATTGAAAAAAATTCGGAAAAAACAATATCCGTTCATAAAGGATTAGGGAAAAATCTTGAGATAAAAAATAAATACAGTTTTAAATATGAAGCACAGGGAGATAAAAGTCTGATTGATGGAATTAAAGGAGGCCTGGCTCATAATGATGGTTGCTGGCAGGGATTTCATGGAGATGATTTAATTGTGATTATTGACATGGGTAAAACAACGGCGGTTAACAAAATTTCATGTGGTTTTTTACAAAACCAACGACAATGGATATTTCTTCCTTCTTCTGTAGAATGTTTGGTTTCAGATGATGGGAAAAATTTCAAAAGTATTGGGGAAATTGTGAACGATATTCCACCTATGAAAGAAAAAGCATTTATTAAAGATTTTGTAATAAATTTGAATAAAGTAATAGAAACTAAATTTATAAAAGTAATAGCAAAAAACATAGGAGAATGTCCACCGCAACATCCCGGGAAAGGAAATAAAGCGTGGATTTTTGCCGATGAAATTGTTATAAATTGAAATTGGAAACTGGAAATTTGAAATTCAAGAGCAACCATCCCGAGTGCTCGGGACTAATTTCCAATTTCAACATCTTGATTTGAAAAAAATGTAATCAATTAAAAATATTGTAACTACAAAAATTAAAACAAATGAAACATCACCTTTTAGTATTTATTGTATTTATATTTATTTCTTTGCAAAGCATTACTGCTCAGAAAATAAATGATTGGGAAAACCCAAAAATGTTTGGTTTAAATAAGGAAGCTCCGCATGCAAGTTTTATTCCTTATGCTAATGTTGAGCAGGCAATTCACAACGATAAAAATAATTCGCCATTCTATAAATCTTTAAACGGATTATGGAAATTCAACTGGGTCAGAGAGCCTTCACAAAGGCCTGTTGATTTTTATAAAACCGATTTTGATGTTTCAAAATGGAACGATATTCCTGTTCCGTCAAATTGGGAATTACAAGGTTACGGAGTGCCCATTTATGTAAATATTCCTTATGAATTTACTTATGAGCCAAATCCGCCCGATATTCCTGACGGATACAATCCTGTGGGATCATATCGCAGAACTTTTACAATTCCGGAATCATGGAAAAATCAGGAGATTTTTGTTCATTTTGGTGCTGTAAAATCAGCAATGTATCTTTGGATTAACGGACAAAAAGTTGGATATAGCCAGGGAAGTAAAACACCGGCTGAGTTTAATATCACATCCTTTTTACAAAAAGGTGAAAACACAATGGCTGTTGAAGTCTATCGATGGTCAGACGGTTCTTTTCTCGAATGTCAGGATTTTTGGAGGATAAGCGGAATTGAGCGTGATGTTTATCTTTTTTCAACTCCAAAAATTCAAATCAGGGATTTTTTCGTCCAAACTTTCCTTGATTCAAATTATAATAATGCAGAACTTAATGTCAACATTGATATTAAAAATTATTTAGTGAACTCTAAAATTAAAAAGCACTATCTTAATATCTTACTAATTGATCATTACGACAATACTATTATTAAAAATTTATTGGAAATAAACATTAACAAAAAAAATTCTGAAAAATTTGTTTTTGAAAACCAGGTAAATTCTCCTAAGAAATGGTCAGCTGAGAAACCAAATTTATATTCTTTAGTAATTTCACTCCAAAACGATAAGAAAGAAGTAATAGAGGCAGTAAGTTGTAAGGTTGGTTTCAGAAAATCGGAAATAAAAAACGGACAATTACTTGTAAACGGGAAGGCTGTTTTATTAAAAGGTGTAAATCGACATGAACATGATGAATACAGCGGACATGTAATTTCCAACGAATCAATGTTGAAGGATATTGAATTAATGAAACGATTTAATATTAATGCTGTGCGTACATGTCATTATCCAGATGATCCTTATTGGTATGAATTATGCGATAAATACGGAATATATCTTATTGATGAGGCAAACATTGAATCACACGGAATGGGTTATAAACCTGAACGCACTCTTGGAAATAATCCAGAATGGAAAGAAGCACATTTAGATCGTATTATCAGGATGGTTGAAAGAGACAAAAATCATCCCTCAATTATTATTTGGTCGATGGGAAATGAAGCTGGTGACGGAGTAAATTTTGTTGCGTCATCCGAATGGATTCATAGTCGTGATTCAGGCAGGTCGGTTCATTACGAACGTGCAGGAAAAAAATCGCATGTTGATATTGTTTCACCAATGTATGCCGGATTATCATATCTTAAAAAGTATGCAAACGAAAAACAAGATAGGCCTTTGATTTTATGCGAATATGCTCATTCGATGGGAAATAGTACGGGAAATCTACAGGATTATTGGGACGTAATAGAACAATACGATCAATTACAGGGTGGTTTTATCTGGGACTGGGTCGATCAGGGACTTGTGAAATCTGATGAAAGCGGCGAAAAATACTGGGCTTACGGTGGTGATTTCGGAGATGATGATGTTCCTAGCGATGGTAACTTTTGTATCAACGGTTTAGTGAATCCCGATAGAAGTATTCATCCGGCTATGTGGGAGGTGAAAAAAGTTTATCAAAACATAAAAATTCTTCCAATAAAACTTAATATGGGTGATTTTAAAATAATGAATAAATTCTTTTTTACGAATCTTAATGAATTTATTATAAATTGGGAAATTAAAAGCCTGGGTAAAGTAATTGAAAAAGGGAAAATTGAAAATCTAAATGTTAAGCCGGGAAATGATACAATTATTAAAATTTCTTTATTCGCAATAAAGAAAAAACTCTCAAAAGAAAGTTATATCAATTTCAGTATTAGTACAAAAGAAAAATCTGACTTAATACCCGAAAATCATACTATTGCTGTTGAACAATTTAGGCTGCCTATTCGTACAAATGTTGAAATAACTGATGCTTCAGATATACCTGATTTAAAACTTAAGGAAATATCAAATGAAGTAATTCTAACCGGTAAGAATTTTAAAATAAAATTTAATAAAGAAAAGGGATTTCTTTCTTCTCTAATTTTAGAAGATGAGGAATTTTTAATTAAAGGTTTGGAGCCGAATTTTTGGAGAGCACCGAATGATAATGATTTCGGAAACGGAATGGAAAAACGATGTGCTGTTTGGAAATGGGCCGCTGATGAATTAAAATTAGAAAAATTTGAAATTTCCGAACACAAGAACAATAGAATTATGATTACCTCCTCCTTTCTTTTAAAAAAATCAAATTCTAAATTAACTTTAATTTATACAGTTTTAGGTTCCGGAGATATTATAGTTAATTATAATTTTTTATCCAAAAACAGAAGCTTGCCAGAGATACCGAGAATTGGTATGAAAGTTCAGTTAAACGCTGGTTTTGAACAATTAAAGTGGTATGGTAAAGGCCCTCACGAAAATTATTGTGACCGTAATACTTCTGCATTGGTTGATATTTACGAAAGCAAAGTTAAAGATCAATATGTTGAATATATCAGGCCTCAGGAAAATGGCTACAAAACACAAGTCAGGTGGCTTACTTTAACAAATGAGAAAGGTAATGGTGTTTTGATTGAGGGTTTGCCAGGAATATGTTTTTCAGCACTTCATTTTACAAATGAAGACCTTGACCAGGGCGAAAAGAAAAACTATAAACATACAACTGACATGATCCCAAATGATTTTGTTTCTTTAAATATTGATTTAGCACAAATGGGAGTTGGAGGTGATAATTCCTGGGGAGCAAAACCTCATAAAAAATATCAGATACCTCCGGGAAACCACTCATATAGCTTTCGCATTCGGGCATTTTCAAATAGTGAGGATGTGTCAAAATTAATTAATCAGAAATGGGAAAATATTAAGCAATAAATACTTGGACACAAATTACACTAATTTTATTTATGAAATCCGTGTCTTTTTATAAACTTATGAATGAACAATAATTATTAAAAGAATTGAAAAAAATACTCCTCATACGATTTAGTTCAATAGGCGATATAGTTTTAACTTCGCCTGTGGTTCGTTGTTTGAAAAATCAAATAAAGGATTCGGAGATACATTTTCTGACAAAAAAAGACTTTGTTTCAATTCTTGAAAACAATCCAAATATTGACAAAGTACATTCAATCGAAAAAAATATAAACGAAATAATTTCACAACTTCTTCAGGAAAATTTTGATTTTGTAGTTGATCTTCACAATAATATAAGGACTTATCTTGTTAAGAAAAAACTCAAAAAACCATCTTCCTCTTTCAGAAAATTAAATATTCAGAAATGGATTTTGGTAAATTTTAAAAGAAATTTTCTTCCCGATATTCACATTGTTGACAGATATTTCAAAACTGTTGAATTGCTTGGAGTTAAAAATGATCACGAGGGGCTTGATTTTTTCATTAATGATAAAGATAAAATTAAAAAATCACAATTGCCGGAAACACACAGAAATGGATTTATTGGCTTTGTAATTGGCGGCAAGCATTCAACGAAAATGCTCCCTGAGGAAAAGATTATTTCTCTTTGTAAAAAAATTGATAAACCTATTATTTTACTCGGTGGCCCCGAAGACTTTGAAAAAGGTGAATCAATTCGGCAAAATTTTGGTGATAAAGTTTATAATGCATGCGGTAAGTATTCTATAAATCAATCGGCATCATTAATTTCCCAAGCCGAAAAAATCATCACAAACGACACAGGTTTGATGCACATTGCTGCCGCATTTAAAAAGAAAATTGTATCGGTTTGGGGCAATACCGTTCCAGCTTTCGGAATGTACCCGTATTTGCCGGAAGCATTAAAAGAAAACTCTTTAATTGTAGAAGTGGGAAATTTGCATTGTCGCCCTTGCAGTAAAATAGGATTTAAAGAATGCCCAAAAAATCATTTTAAGTGCATGAATTTTATTGATGAAGAAAAAATTGTTGGTTTTGTAAATGAGAAAGTGAAAAAAGCCACAGATTAATAAAATTTGTATTACATAATGACAAAACAAATCTTCATGTCTTTTTAGTCCGGACTCAATAATTGAATAAAGTATTTGGGCTTTTGTAAACCGTTAACCCAACTTGTAAATTTTACTTCGAACACTAAACGAGCTTAAAAAAAAATATTTTCCAAATGTCTATATATCAGGCTGGTGTAAAATTGCATAAAATTTATAACCAAT
>Ga0233437_1000677_pt1 | contig 73885 bp, 61 predicted proteins | sample SI_122_August201_FD_182714 | JGI IMG/M metagenome (GOLD analysis project Ga0233437, IMG submission 182714) | Seawater microbial communities from Saanich Inlet, British Columbia, Canada - SI_122_August2016_200_MG | ecosystem: Environmental > Aquatic > Marine > Inlet | place: Canada: British... | reverse complement strand
TCTTAACTTACTCAGAAGCGAGAAATCTACGAAAAGAAGTCTCAAAAACAAACGCTTCAAATGTGCCTTGAGTACGCAATATCTCGAAATGGTTTTGTTCGGAGATAAATTTCATGCGTAAGCCCTGCAACGGGAGTGAACATTTTTAAATTGATGGAAACTTATGGTAAAAAAATGCATTATCACCAACTAAATAGAATACAAATCAAAAATTCCTTTCTTTTTCTTTGAGAAGGGAATTTTCTTATCAACTCAATGACAGAACCTTTAGAAAGAGAAAGGGTTCTCTCTATCAAGTTTTCCTTCATCCCCAAAGGAGTTTTTAATGGTCCCAAAATCTTTACGCACCTGGTTCGTAATCCACTTTATCGCTGATTTTCTCTTCGCTATTCCTCTGCTTTTTGCCCCCGTTTGGATGCTATCTCTCTTCGGTTGGCCAAGCGTTGATCCTTTCACCGCCCGTCTGGTTGGCGCAGCTTTGGTCGGGATCGGTGGCGCATCTCTGCTGGAACGGAACGCCAGCGCGGGAACTTTCCGTGCCATGCTTAACCTGAAATTGCTCTGGTCAAGCACAGCCGTGATTGGGATGACAATAACAATGCTTACGGGCAATTATCCGCTCATCGGCTGGGGGATCGTAGCCATCTTTGTTGGCTTCTTCTTCATTTGGCTTAATTATCGTTTGCAACTTAGAGAAAGCAAATAAAAAATGACTACTGAAACGAAAAAACGCAACGTTTGGCAACAAGCCGCCCATCTCGCCGAAAAAACACCAGAAAACCGCAACCGCTATGTCGATTTTTTGCGTGCCTTCTCGATCATTATCGTCATTTTTGGACATTGGCTGGTCGTTGCGCCCTATATCAAAAATGGCGAAATTCTGCTCCCCGATATTCTCTCTATCTCACCGTGGACACAATGGTTAACTTGGATTGTTCAGGTTATGCCCGTTTTCTTCATCGTCGGGGGATTTTCCAATAGCATCTCCTGGCAATCGGCGCAAAAACGCGGCGAAGGATATAGCGTATGGTTTGCCGCTCGTTTACGCCGCTTGATTTCCCCTGTTTTACCCGTTTTGGTCATTTGGGCGATCATTGGTATTATCGCAAAACTTTTCAACGCAGACACAACTATTCTCCAGCCCGCCTCAACATTTGCTTTGCTCCCGGCCTGGTTTTTGGTCGTTTATATTGTCGTTGTTAGTCTCGTCCCTCTCGTATATCGCGCTTGGGAACGTTTCAAACTCGGCTCATTTTGGATTCTTGCAGCAGCCGCAATTCTCGTCGACATCGGTGTTTTTTTATTGGGCTGGAAAGCGTTGGGGTGGGTTAATTACATCTTTGTTTGGGTCGCCGTCCACCAGCTTGGGGTCGCGTGGCAAGCCCAAAGCATGGGCGAATCCCGAAAAACGCTCCTTTGGGCATTTTGGGGAATCGCGGCGCTGATCGCGCTCGTCATGCTCGGGCCTTATCCGATCAGCATGGTTTCAGTGCAGGGAGAAGAAATTAGCAATACCCTCCCGCCCAATCTAACGATGCTCGCGCTCGGCGTTTTTCAGGGTGGCATTTTGCTCTCGCTTGAAAAACCGCTTCGAAAATGGCTATCTAATTTAAAAATCTGGACAGCCACCGTGCTAATAAACGGGATGATTATGACTCTCTTCCTCTGGCATGTTACGGTCTTGATTTTGGTGGCAGGCTTGGCGTTGGCTTTGGGCGGAATAGGGCTGGGAATCGCCCCTGGCACGTTGGCTTGGTGGTTGACAAGACCGATCTGGATTCTGATTCTAGGCACCGTACTATTAACGCTTGTCCCCATCTTTTTGCGCTATGAAAGACTGCGCCCGCTGCCCCCCCCCTCCACAACCCCAACTTGGCGATTGCTCCTCGGCGCACTTCTTTTCTGCGCCGGGCTGGCGATACTAACCCTCAACGGCATCACATCCGATAATTGGCTCGGCATTCGCATTGTAGAATTTACACTGCCTTTCATCGGCGCGGTTTTCGTTGGTATTCTGTCCACATCGAAAGCGTAAAGGAAAAGAGCGAATAAGATTTTTTGCTTACTAACGTCAGTTTCGGATAAGACAAAGTTTAGTTTTTTGCCACAGATTTCACAGAAAAAAGATTTAAAAATCCGTGTAAATCTGTTCAATCTATGGCTGTTTTTCTGTCATATTTCCTGAAAAACCTTATCCGAAGCTCTGGTTATTAGGACTCTTAAAAAAACAATTTACTTCTTTCGAAAAAATCCCTTAATCGCCGACCATAAAGGGCAAATATCTGAAATGCCCCAAAAAGCGATTGCTACGCTAATTGCCATCAGCGACCAAACTCCTTGATTGAATCCCAGCAAGAGCACCACTGCCCCTGTGCCCAAACGCAAGAAGCGATCAAAAGGCTGTAACAAAATCTTGACATCACCCTCTTTAAATTTATCTGCGTTGATAAAGGACACATCCACTTTACCGGCATATTCATCTTGAAGTTTTTCAAGAATTAGCTTTGTCATTTTACAAGGACCACACCACGGTGCCCAAAAATCTACCACGAGTGGTTTGTCGGCGTTTTTAATTTTCCTCTGAAATGCTGAAAGGCCCATAATTATCCTATTTGTTGATTAGTTCTAACTACTCAGCCTATAACTCCGAAAAGTCTTAATAAAGTACTTTAGCCAAATCCCTTAACTTTCAGAGCTTCTCCTTAGAAAGAGATTTTTTTTGAGACCTTTCGAGTCTCTCCAAGCGGAACCTGAGTAATTACGATTAGTTGAATAAAACGAGAATAGTCTAACGCTCCAAAGCAAAATTGTACAGTCAAATAAGCAAGACACTTTAAAAAGAGCTACGCTCTTATATAAGGTAGGAATTATCGTATATAATAAAGGTCTGACCAATTGATAATGGAGAATTTATGCCAGAAACACAACTTAAAGATTACTTGGGGGAAATTGCGCCAGAAGGCCGCACCATGCTTTTACCAGCTTTGCTGAAAGCACAAAAGGATTTTGGGTTTATTTCCAAAGAAAATGCCACCGAAATTGGGAATACGCTAAAAGTTCCCCTTGCAGATGTGATGGGCGTGATCGAATTCTATTCGATGCTCTTTACCGAACCTACGGGCGAGACTTTTATACGCGTTTGCACCAGCCCAAGCTGTTCGGCGCGTGGCGGACGGAGTGTGCATGAGCAACTTTTGCATCAACTTGATCTGCTCAAGGATGGCGCCACGGCGGACGGGAAATATTTTGTCGAAGAAGTGCCTTGTTTAGGTTTATGCGACAAAGCCCCCTCCGCCCTTGTGGATGAAACCGCAGTTGGCAATATCACGCCTGAGACTTTGCTCAATCCGCAAAATGAAGTCATCACCAATGTTTACGCAAAAGAAAATGTCATCACGCGGCGGATTGGGAAAGTGAACCCGGCCAGCTTAGATGATTATATTGCGCACGAGGGTTTTCTGAGTTTCCCAAACGCGCTGCAGATCGGTCCCGAGAAGATGATCGAGTGCATGGCAGATTCGGGCATTTTAGGGCGCGGTGGCGCTTCCTTTCCAACCAAGATGAAATGGGAAGGCGCAGCGAACGCATCCGGTGAACAGAAATATATCGTCTGCAATTCTGATGAAGCAGAGCCAGGTACTTTCAAAGATCGTGTCATTATCGAAAACGACCCATTCTCTGTCCTCGAAGGGATGCTCATCGGTGGCTACGCCATCGGCGCGACGAAGGGCTATATCTACGTGCGTGGCGAATATCCGAAAGTACAGAAGACTTTTCAGGCTGCCATCGAGACCGCTCGCGCAAAAGGTTATCTTGGAGAAAATATTCTCGATTCCGGTTTTGATTTTGACATCGAGTTACGTTCTGGCGCAGGCGCGTATATCTGTGGCGAGGAAACTGCCCTCTTTGAATCTATCGAAGGGAAACGTGGATTTCCGCGCTTGAAGCCACCGTTCCCGACCACGCACGGGCTTTTCCAGAAGCCGACCGTTATCAATAACGTCGAAACTTTTGCCAATATCTCGCTCCTTTTCCGCACCGGCGTGGATGCCTATCGCAACTACGGCACGGAGAAATCGAGCGGACCCTGGCTCTTCAGCGTTTCGGGCGATGTCACAAATCCCGGCATCTACGAGATCACCAGCCCGACCACGCTCCGTGAGTTGCTCGAGTGGGCGGGCAGCGTGAAAGATGGCGAAAAACTGCAAGCCATTCTGCTCGGTGGCGCGGCGGGGAAATTCGTGCACCCCGATCAATTAGATGTCCTGCTCACCCAAGAAGATGCTCGCGCAGCGGGATTAACGCTCGGCTCTGGCGCGGTCGTTGTTCTAAGCGAAAACGCCGAGTTAAAACAAACATTGGCAGATTTGGGACACTTCTTCTCTCACGAAAGCTGCGGGAAATGTTATCCCTGTCAGCTTGGAACGCAACGTCAAGCCGAGATACTCGACCGGAGTTTGGCTGAGTCGGCGCTCGAGGGAGATTTCTCCCGTCTCGAAGATGTGGGCTGGACGATGACCGATGCATCTCTATGTGGACTTGGGCAAACCGCCGCATCCGCTGTGCTGAGCGCTATGGATAATTGGCCCGAGCTTTTCACCGCAGAAGGAGTTGGCCATGAGCAATAAAATCACCCTGACTATTGATGGCACCGAAATCGAAGCATCTGAAAACGCGACCATTCAACAAGTTTTAGAGAGTATCAACAAACCTGCGCCGATCATCTGCGCCCACGAAGTAACCACATCCGAGGGACTTTGTAGGCAATGTGTCGTTGAAGTCGAGGGCTGGCGCGTACTCGCCCCAGCCTGTGTGACCAAAGTTAATCCCGGGATGGTCATCTTCACAGATAGCGAAAAAGTTAATCGTTCACGCAGAACCATTCTCGAAATGCTGAATGCCAGCGTCGATTTATCCGAATCGCCTGAACTTCAATCTCAAATGGATGAGTTCGGCGCAGATCGTGAACGTTTCCCTCAAGCCAAAACACGTCAGCAAGATGTAAAAGATGATAATCCCTTCTTTGTGCGGGATTACGAAAAATGCCTGATGTGCTGGAGATGTGTCCAAGCCTGTGGCGATGATATTCAATATACTTATTCCATCTCTGTCGGAGGGCGTGGTTTTGAAAGCAAAATCTCCACCTTCTTTGACACCCCCATGCCAGAAACCACTTGTGTTTTTTGCGGCAACTGCGTTGCCGTTTGCCCTACGAATGCGTTGAAAAGTAAAACTGAATTCTTCATGGATCAGGGGTTGGATTATGATGCGATAAGGCGCGAGAAGAGGGCTGAAAAGAAGAAAATGGGCGGCGGGAAATGATTTTCAAATTTAACAAAACGGAGTCCAACGTCTCCAGACGTTGGGCATTAACGCCAAAATCTGGAGATTTTGGACTCCACTCAAATAAGGAGCAGGCAAAATGATCCACTCTGAAAAATCCATCCGCTCCACCTGCCCCTATTGCGGCGTAGGCTGCCAAATTGACTTACAAATCAAAGATGAAAAGATCTTCCGCGTGGACGCGCCTTTCGGCGTAGCCCCGAATTTCGGTCGACTATGCACCAAAGGTCGCTTTGGGACAGACTATGTTCACCATCCTTCACGGCTGAAAAACCCGCTCATCCGTAAAGACATCGGCACAAAACCGAGAAAACCCATCGGCATGGGAGGTTTCCGTGAGGCCACATGGGATGAAGCGCTCGACCTTGCTGCAGAAAAATTCACTGAGATCGTCCAGCAAAAAGGTGGTGACGCCATCGGGACATTCTGTTCAGCAAAAGCCACCAACGAAGATAATTACCTCTTCCAAAAATTCGTGCGCGGCGTGATCGGGACGAATAATGTCGATCACTGTGCGCGGCTCTGCCACGCCGCATCGGTGGCCGGGTTGCAAATTGCACTTGGCACCTCGGCGATGTCAAATTCGATTGCCGAGATGAAAGACCTCGATGTTTTTATCGTGGTTGGCTCAAATACCAGCGAAACGCATCCGGTTATCAGCACATTCCTTCGGGAAGCGGTCGTCAAAAACGGTGCCAAGCTGATCGTCGTTGACCCACGTCAAATTGAAATGACCCAGTTTGCCACACGTTGGCTCCGTCAAAAACCGGGCACAGATGTGGTCGTCTTTCAGGCGATGGCACAGGTCATCATCGAAGAAAAACTGTATGACGAGGCATTTATCCGAGAAAGAGTGGAGGGCTTCGACGATTACGCGGCATCCATCCAGGAGAGCACGCCAGAATGGGCAGAAGAGATTTCTGGCACGCCCGCTGATGAGATCCGTGCGGCAGCCCGACTGTATGCCAACGCTGAAAGAGCCGCGATCTATTGGGGGATGGGCATCAGCCAGAGCGTTCACGGCACCGATAATGCGCTCTCGCTCGCAAATTTGGCGCTGCTGACAGGAAATCTTGGCAAAGCAGGCACAGGGTTAAACCCGCTGCGCGGACAAAATAATGTGCAGGGATGCTCGGACTCGGGCGGCCTACCCGCCGTTTTCCCCGGCTACCAGAGTGTGACGGATCCTGCCATAAAAGCGAAATTCGAACTTGATTGGGGCGTGCCACTGAACCCCGAAGCAGGGTTGACGACGATGGAGATGGTCGACGCTGCTGAAAAGGGCGCCATCACGGGCTATTATGTGATGGGCGAAAACCCGATGATGAGCGAGCCCGACTTGCGCCACGCCCGCCACGTGATGGAAGAACTGGATTTTGTACTCGTGCAGGATATTTTCATGAACGAGACCGGCGAATACGCAGATATTATTTTGCCCGCAACCAGTTTCGCAGAAAAAGATGGCACTTTTACGAATAGCGATAGACGCGTGCAATTGATCCGTGATGCTGTACCTGCTCCCGGCGATGCACGTGACGATTGGGAAATTATTTCTGATCTGGCTCAGCGCGTTGAAAAGAAGTTAGGACGCGAAAAAAGCGCAGGTTTTGTCTTTGATTCTCCCTCCGCAATTTGGGACGAAATGGCTCGTCTGACGCCAGAATTCCAGGGCATTACGCATGCACGTATCGTTAAAGAAGATGGCGTCCATTGGCCTTGCCCCACACCCGATCACCCCGGCACACCCTTCTTATTTGCCGATACCTTCCCTAGCGGAAAAGGAAAACTGACCCCACTGAACTATCGCTCTTCACTGGAATTGCCGGATGATGAATATCCGCTTTTGCTCTCAACAGGGCGCGTGCTTTACCATTGGCATGGCGGAACGATGACTCGCCGCTCCAAATTGGACGATATCTATCCCGACCCGACAGTGGAAGTTCACCCCAAAGATGCAAAACCGCTCAGTATTGAAGCCGGTGATTGGATCAAAGTGCGCTCACGGCGTGGCGAGATCAAAGTGAAAGCATTAATTACCAAACGCTCCCGACCGGGGATGGTCTTCATCCCGATGCATTTTGCTGAAGCCGCCGCCAACGAGCTAACCCTCGATGCACGCGACCCGCAAGCGAAAATCCCCGATTATAAGGTTGCGGCGGTGGTGATAGAGAAAAGTTGATACGTGAGAAGAGAGAAGTGATACCGCCTTTCCCATCGGGGAAGGCGGTTTATGTAGAAAAAAGAAATCAGGCAAGAGTAAAGATTCTTGGGAATAGTAATAAATTCCCACCATCGAATCTCTCCTATGTTAAGAGCCAATCGCTTCTTCGTTTTCATTTTCATCTATAAATTCCACCCCTAGTTCATTAAACTGAACATCATCTTCAATCTGTTCTTTCAAAAGATTTGCTTTTTTATATGATCGTATTGATAAAATTCCAAAGATAATAGTTACAATTAGACTGAGTGAAATAACCGAGGAGTGGATAGCAACTGCAACAGCATTTTCATCACTATCAGAAGTCAAAGCCAATAACAAACTAGTAATTGATGCAATACCAGTTCCTAAGAACAAAGTGGCAAATGCCAAATGTGTGTTTACATCGTTTTGCGAATCAACATATTTATGAGCAAGCCCCGCATCAATTAGTTTAATTTCTGGTCTAAGAACATACATCCTTGGTTCAAGGCTTGATGGTACTTTTCGGAAATTTTCTATTAATGTTTCACTCACATTTACAAGTTTTTGCGTACTTTCTTCAATAGATGCAACTAAATTATCATCAGAAGATTCGGACCTTAGTGTTTCAATACTCTTATCTATATTTTGACGTATAGAAGTTATTTCGTCTTCTGCTGTATCGGCAACTAGCATTCCCTCTTGAACATCGGTTGGATCAAAGCCACGCTTAATTTTGTATGAACTTTTAGTCAATGATAAATGCGGCGATATTGGAATGCTTTCTTTTTTCTCCAACTCAGCTTTTATTTCTGCTTTTTTTCTAGCATCACTTGCTTCTTTATTTTTTTTACTTGATGGCATTTTCAGTTTCCATATGTGTCTGGTTTATATAATCATCTAAAGATTCTTTTAGAATAAGCCACCTGTTTTGAATTTTTAATGCTTCAATACTTTTGTCTCTAGCAAGTTTACACAAATACGAAATACTATAGCCTGAATAATTATGTGCATCTTCAGTCGTTATGTAGTCACTTATTGAATATGGAGGAACTAATTCTTGACGACTTATTCGTAGTCTTCTAATATTCTTATTTGAAGAGTCTTCAAATCCCCAGACTCTTTCCTTTAGGATAACATCAGCGAATTGAGCAACAACTCGTTCCTTTTTTGGAAAAAAACGCACTAAAATTTCATATTCTGTTGACATTGAAAACTCCTAATACCCTTTCTTAATTTGCTCAAGGGCATATGTTATTACTTCTGCTCTTCCATCGCCATCTAATCTAAAAAAAGCTAAACTGTCCCCTGAGCCTATTCTTTTAGCTACCTCATCCAGAACAACGTCACAAACCTCATTTACTACACTATCTTCAAGGTGCGGAAAACGACTCTTGATTGAGTAAAATAGTCTTAATGATCCTTCTGACATTTTTGAATTCGGCATTTGTTTCTCCCAGTGAAATCTTACATTAAAAATCACTAGGATTCAAGTGCATTGCACTGCTTTCTTGTTACCCTAAGATTTTTACACCGAACAAGCTAAAAAGCGTAATCTCTCTTAGATCACAACTTCTAGCAGAGATTATACACGGAATAAAGCTTTACTTATCTAGTGCCAACTCAAATCATATCTCGGTAAGGCTTCATTTTCTTCTTCCGTGCGCACGGTGAAATGACCTTGAAGCCCCAGCGCAGCGCAGCCCATTTCCCAGTTGGCGGCCCAAATCCCGAGGGCGACGGGGGCGTAGTATTGGGAGGCTGTCGCGGCGTAGAAATCGAAGGATTTCAAGGCGCCCTTTTCATCGGTCACAGCGGCGCAGCGGGTGGTTTGCCCGTTATAGGAAGAAGGTGACCATTGGCAAATCTCGTAATTGCGACCGAAAGAGTTGAAGGGAGTGGCATCCACATCTAGAGGAGTTGTAAAGGTTGAATCAGCGAAAAAGAGTTCAGAGAGCGGCAAACGATTGGTGCTCATTTGTCTGTTGAAAATGCGAATAAATAAGGGGATGTAATTCGACTTATAGCCTACGCCAAGAACACAAATAATGTGATCTTTTTCAGGATTGAAACGCTTGCCAAGCTGTTGCTTGATGCTGGCGTGATCTGCGCCCGGGCCAATCCAGCAAGTACCGAGTCCCATGCGAGTGGCATCCATGACAACTTTTTGCAGACTTCTACCTACGTCAATCACGCTGAGTCTGTTGTATGCTGCAGGGGCAATGGCGACGAGGAATTCGGTCGCATTGACGACGGGCCAAACGGTCAATGGGGCAGAAATATATTCAAAACGAATGGGAGATTTCCCGATCTTGGGCTCGGCAAGATATTTGCTGACAGATTCCATTAGCTCACTATGATCGGCTTCGGTTAATTTGCGGGTTTGAAAAGAACGGCAGGAGTGGCGCGCACGCATCAGGTCAAAGAGATTGAGATCATTGTTACGTTGTGGGAGAGATTCGGGGAAACGGAGTTTGAATTTAACGGTCACCAAATCGATGAGAGCGACGATGCCGAGCAAGAGTCCAAGCGCAGAGAAGATGGAGGCGAGGAAAGAGATTTTTAGCAGGTGTGAGACGAGTGCGAGCAGGGAGAGTGTGACGATAAAGATTAGTGGGAGGAGATATTGCAACCATCCTGTAAATTGGACACGCATTTTTGCTCGCACCATCCCAGCGGCAAGTTTTCTGAGGGGAAGGAGGGGAATCTTTTCTAAAAGCGCGCGCTCGTTTGCGCCAAGCCCGTGCATAAAATTGTCGTTGTGTAAGGGCTTCTCAATATCCATATTACTCCCTTAGATCAAAGCGATTTCATCAGCAAACCAAAACTCGTATCAATACCTTCAGGGGCAGGGATGCGGACAATATAGCCCGAGCCGGGAGCCACCTCCATCTTTTCGCCTTCATCGCTGTGTATTTCTTTCAACGGAAAACTGTAATTTCCGGCGGGGGTCATCAACTCAAGTTCATCGCCGAGCCTAAATTGATTTTTCACATCCACAAGCAAATCTCCAGTAGCGGCGTCGCGCTTTAGCACTTCGCCTACGAACATCTGCTTGCTCGGGCGAGATGCGCCTATCTCATAATTCTGATATTCCTTCGGCAAATGGCGGCGATAAAAACCCTCTGTATAACCGCGACTCGCCAAAGATTCGAGATCATCCATTAATCCCATATCAAATTCATTGCCCGCGTAGGCATCATTGATCGCCTGCCGATAAACCTGTGCCGTGCGCGCCGCATAAAAATGCGATTTTGTACGTCCTTCAATTTTCAACGAGTCGATGCCGATGTCGATCAAGCGTTTCACATGCTGCACAGCACGCAGGTCTTTGGAGTTCATAATATAGGTGCCATGCTCATCTTCGAAGGCGGGCATATACTCACCCGGGCGCTCTTCTTCCTGCAATAAAAAGATACGGTTTTCATTCTCTATTTCATCAGGGTTGACCGCGACAATATCCCCTTCAATGGTTTCGGTGGCTTCATGGACATCATATTTCCAGCGGCAAGAGTTCGTGCAGGAGCCTTGATTCCCATCGCGATGCGTCAGATAACCCGACAATAAACAACGCCCCGAATAAGCGATACACAACGCCCCATGCACAAAGACTTCCAGTTCAATATCGGGGCAACGCTGGCGAATTTCTTCGATCTCATCCAGAGAGAGTTCACGTGAGAGAATCACGCGCTTTAAACCCTGCCGCTCCCAAAATTTGACCGCCGCCCAATTGACCGCATTCGCCTGCACCGAAAGGTGAATATCCATCTCAGGCCATTTGTCGCGTACCATCATAATTAGCCCGGGGTCAGACATGATCAAAGCATCTGGCTTCATTTCGATCACTGGCGCCATATCGCGCAAATAAGTGCGAACCTTATTATTATGCGGCGCAAGATTACTGGCAACGAGAAATATCTTGTTCTGCGCATGGGCTATCTTGATGCCCTCTGCCAATTTCTCTAGCTTATTAAATTCGTTTTTTCTCACCCGCAAGCTATAACGCGGCTGCCCGGCGTAGACCGCATCCGCGCCATAAGCAAAAGCGTATTTCATATTTCTGATCGAGCCAGCAGGGGAGAGAAGTTCTATTTTTTTCATATAAAGAGATTATACAGCTAAATCTGTATGACCGTTTTCTTGCCCTGCATAAATTTCACAGCAAGATTGCCATATATAAATTCTTTCCATCTTCCCAAAATCATCTTTTAGGAGAGCAAATGCAACACAAGAGCCTTTTCACGTTGTACAATATGGATTAATTTGTCTAGCTCAATTAATCAGAGACCTGTCAGGTTTTAATCGGTACTTTTTCGACAAGAATATTCAGAGAAAGTCAATATCTCATCTCGTAGATGTTCATTGAAACCTGACAGGTCTTCCTGCGATAACAAATAAGGAGTCTCTCTTGAAATTACTCGAAGATCGTATCAAAAAAGAAGGCACATATCTTGGCAGCGGCATCCTGAAAGTGGATGGCTTTGTCAACCACCAGGTTGATCCCCATCTAATGGATGAAGCCGGGAAGAAATTCGCCGAAATCTTCAAAGACCTCGGGGCAACCAAAATTCTGACCGCCGAAATCTCCGGCATCGCGCCCGCCGTGGCGACCGGCTTATATATGAACCTGCCTGTCGTATACGCCCGCAAACGCAAGCCGGTCACCATGCCCGATCAGGTCTTTCTGACCCTCGCTCCCTCCCATACGAAGGGACGCACCGTCGAGTTGATCGTCTCACCCGAATATCTTGCCAACGGCGAAAAAGTACTCATCATCGACGATTTCCTCGCCAGCGGCGCGACTATCCTTGGCTTGGTACGTCTCGCGGAATTGGCGGGTGGCACCGTCATGGGCGTGGGTGCGTTGATCGAGAAACATTTTGAAGGGGGGCGTGCTGCGCTTGAAGAGAAAGGTTTCGTTGTCAAGTCGCTGGCATGTGTCGCCTCGCTGGATGAAGACGAGATTACCTTTACGAACGGTTATTAGAATCTTTCTGTAGGGACGACCGGCCGGTCGCCCCTACGCCCTAAATATGAAAAACCTCTACCGCTTTGCCAACACCGTCCTCGGAAAATTCATCATCCGCATTCTATTTACGAAAGCGAGTTTTATGCTGCCTGTCAAACGCCTATGCGAGACCGAGACACTGATCGCGTTTGAACACCCCAAACCCGATTACCCTGTCCACATTTTGCTGATGCCCAAGCTCGAACTGCCCAATTTCCAAGCCCTCGACGCAAACGACCCTGCCTTCATGGCAGACGTGGTCAGCACAGCCCAAAGCCTCGTCGATGAGTTGGGGCTGGATAAAACCAACTACCGCCTGATCGTCAACGGCGGCAGCAATCAGCATTTTCCGCATCTGCATTTTCATTTGATTTCAGGATAAAAACCATCCAGTCTCTGAGCGAAGGACTGAACGAATGTGAAGTCCGTAGTCGAAGAGCGGTATTTATAAAACAAGCATTTTTACAGAATGCCGTCCTTCGACTGCATGCTTTTCTCCGAAAATCCCTCCGCTCAGGAACTGGGTTATTGTCAATAACAAAATGTCCTATTACATTTACATCCTCCATTGCGCAGATGGCTCATACTATACGGGCAGCACTGCCGATCTTTCTTTGCGACTTACTGCGCACCAAGAAGGAAGTAGTCCACGAGCCTATACATATAAACGCCGACCGGTGAAGTTAGCATGGGCAACGGAAGTAGAAACAAAACGAGAAGCACGTATGCTCGAACACCAAATCAAGGGTTGGAATCGCAAAAAGAAAGAAGCTCTTATTCGAGATGATTACAATGCAATTCATGAAATTGTGCGCGATGAACGGAAAAGACGTGAGAAAATAAAGAAAGATTCCAGCCCCTGAGCGGAGTGCTGAACGAATGTGAAGCACGCAGTCGAAGGGCGATTTTTCTGGAAACGCCGTCCTTCGACTACGTGTTTTCCTCCGCAAAACCCTCCGCTCAGGAACTGGAAATATATACAATAGGAAAACTAATGACTAATTCCATCGCCATCCTCGATTTCGGCTCACAATATGCCCAGATTATCGCCCGCCGCGTGCGCGAGCAAAACGTCTACTGCGAGCTTTTCCCCTTCGACGCGCCCGCCGCGCAGGTGCTCGCCATCCAGCCAAAGGGATTTATTCTTTCGGGCGGGCCATCTTCCGTCTACGCCGAGGGCGCGCCGCAAGTGCCAGATTATATTTTGGATTCAGAATTACCGATCTTGGGGATCTGCTACGGGATGCAAGCCCTCACCCATGCCTTGGGCGGACAAGTAGACCCCTCGAACGAACGTGAATTTGGGGTTGCTACCGTAGCCGTAACAATGCCCAACCCATTGCTTGGTACCGTTATCAGCCCCCACCCAGCCTCCCCCAAATACGACAAAGGCATGTCGGATTTAGGGGAGGGGCAGAAGGAATTCCCCGCCCTGATGTCTCATGGTGACAGAATCACGAGTATGCCCAAAGGTTTCTCTTCTCTTGCTATATCAGCCAATAGCCCTGTCGCGGCGATGGGCGATCTTGAGCGGAATTATTACGGCGTTCAATTTCACCCCGAAGTGCATCATACCCCCAGCGGAGGGGAGATGCTGCGCAAATTCGCCGTCGAGATTTGCGGCATCACCGCCGATTGGACAGCGGAGAATATCATCGAGGAGAAGATCGAGGATATCCGTAAGCAAGTTGGGGATGCGCGCGTTCTCGCAGCTGTTAGTGGCGGGGTAGATTCATCCGTCGCGGCGGCGTTGGTGCATAAAGCCATCGGTGAGCAACTTGTCTGTGTCTATGTGGATACGGGGCTGATGCGGATGAACGAATCCGATGAAGTTGTATCCGCTTTTCGGGAGCATTTGGGAGCAGAACTAATCGCCGTAGATGCCGAGGATGATTTCCTGGGCGCATTAGCTGGCGAGACCGACCCTGAGAAAAAACGTCGCGTTGTGGGTGAGAAATTTATCCGTATTTTTGAGCATCAAGCAAAATCTGTGGGGCAACCGAAATTTCTTGTACAGGGAACGATTTACCCCGATGTGGTCGAATCGTCTGCGCCAGATCGCAATAAGGCGGCGAAGATCAAGAGCCATCATAATGTGGGCGGCTTGCCCGAAGATATGCAGTTTGAGTTGGTGGAGCCGTTGCGCTACCTCTTCAAGGACGAGGTGCGGCTTGTCGGTGAGGCGTTGGGGCTGCCCGAAAAGCTGGTTTGGCGGCAACCATTTCCCGGGCCAGGATTGACGGTGAGATGCTTGGGCGCGGTCACGCCTGAACGGGTGAAACGATTAAGAGCGGCGGACGCTATCCTGCTGGAGGAATTATCCAATATCGGGATGATCGGGAAAGGGGCGGCGACATCGCAGGCGTTTGCCGTGCTGCTGCCCGTGCGCTCGGTGGGGGTGATGGGCGACCAGCGGACTTATCAGGAAGCGATTGCGATCCGTGCCGTGACAACAAATGATTTTATGACCGCAGAATGGACGCATATCCCGCACGAGGCGCTGGCACGGATTTCGAGCCGCATTGTGAACGAGGTGGAGGGGATCAACCGCGTGGTTTATGATATTACCTCGAAGCCGCCTGCGACGATTGAGTGGGAGTGATAAAAAATAAAGTGCTATACTTTCACAGTATTGCATATTGAGAATCAGAGATTCAAATCTACAGAGAAAATCTAAAAAATGGATACTAGTGATTACATTTCTTTATTTGCTGTTTTCGTATCGATTATAGCGGGGTTTTTGAATTACTTTTATTTGCGCAAGCAACTTAGGTTGCTAACTAATCCTAAAATAGATATTGAATTTTCTTTTGACAAAAACCGGAACCCAAACAAGCCCATTTATGCTTCTTCGCCTGAACATGGAAGCTACCGATACCTTTTCAACTCAACACTAAAAACAAAAATTAAAAACCTTAGCAACGACACCAGCATCACAGACCTGAAATTAGTATTAGAAATCCAAAATCCAAACCGGAATTGGTTGCTAAATTTACTCATTCCAAGTTATTACTTTACTTCAGCCCCTATACCCACCAACAAAAAAATCGGGAGAAATTTAGACCCATTAGAAGAACAGAAATATAATCTCACATACGTTTGGGATATGGGAGTTGCATCGCTATTTCCTGATAATATAAAACTGGTTATAAATAAAACAGAAGATGATCAAACGGGTTATTACGCTGTAAAAAAGCAAGGACCGTTTTCGGTGCATTTTTCTATGAAGGCTACGATAAGCTATCGAGCTGGTGTTGCAAATGCAGAAGAAATAGTTGAAAGCCTTACATATTCCCTTGGGGCATTCTCAAGCCGATCAGGTGGACTTTCCTGGTCAATAAAAAAAACAAAAAAACCTAAGCTTTTTAATAAGAGATGGTAGCCTATCCTTAGTTTATGGAGTGTTTGGCCCTAAGGAAGGATTTCAGTCCGCACCGAACAAGAAGAAGCTAAAACGTTGAAGTACAAAACTCTCCCCGCAGGCTGGTTCCCCGCCAGCGAAGCAGAAAGCAAAGCATTACAGGACGAACTGTAAAAAGAATTGCCAAAGGGTCATTTGCTCTTTGGAAAAGATGTCGAGGTCGTTGCGCATCGAGATGGTGTAGCTACCGCCATGAGAACTGAAAACATCCACAATAGCGCCTGAGCGGATCGTACGCACATAGGCTTTGCCACTATCCAGCACGCGCACAGATACGGTTGCTGTAGTAGCGGCTACGTTTTGAATGCGCACGAAAGAGCAGCTTGAGAGAAGAAAAACCAGCATAAAGCTGAAGAGGAGCATCGCACGGGAAAATTTCTTTCTTTTCATAAGATCACCTGCACAACCCTGAAGTAGACATATCCAGATCATCAGCGCTTTGCGCTTCCATTCCCTCTTTTGAAATAGCGATGCCACTGGGAACAGCCACCAATTGGAATGAATCTCCACTGGCAATTGTCATGCGGCAAACACCTCCAGCCGGGATACCTGATGCTGTTGTGATGTGCAATTCATAAATTCCGGGTTGGATGCCACCATATCCGCTGATATCGAGGGGCGCAATACTTTCGTTGTTGATCGTTTCCGGGCTGCCGGATTCTGTGTCCATCCGAAGAAGTTTGGTATCAAGCGCTTCATCGGCGATATTGACGATCGAGATCTCCCCCGTGCCCATACCGACTGCGTTCAAGACTTCGCGCTGGTTGAGCATCCCGGCATTGAAAGCATAATATCCACCCGCACCAATGACCGTCACACAGCAGACCGTTAGGCATATGAAAACCGCTAACACGATGAAACAAGTCATCCAAGGGTTTCTTTTTTTATTAGCCATATCCAACCACCAGACAGATATTTCTTATCCAAGGAGCGTCTTAATTACTATACAGAATCTATACATGAAAATCAAACCATGCTACACAGTAATCCACCTGCCTTGGTCACAACGGGTTTGATAGAATTCACACATGAATCTCAACACCCAAAAAGTCATCCTCCTGCACGGTCTCGGCAGAGCATCCCACTCAATGACCTATTTATCAAATCGGCTTCAAAGGGCTGGCTACTCCTCCTGTAATGTTTCCTATCCATCGCGTAAATACTCAGTTAAGAAGCTCGCAATCGGTTTCATCCTTCCGGCAATTGAAGAGTGCATCGAAAGCAACGAACCTGTTCATTTCGTCACCCATTCCCTCGGCGGAATTATCGTCCGTCAACTGGCGGCATTGCAAGCCCCGATCAATTTCGGTCGTATTGTGATGTTGGCGCCTCCCAACGGTGGCAGTGAGATCGCTAATATTGTGCAAAGAAATGTATTTGTCAGCGCATTCAACGGTCCCGCCGGAAAAGAACTGGGGACTTCTGAAAAGGCTCTGCCACGCTCGCTTGGTCCTGCTCCATTTGAAGTTGGAATCATTGCCGGAAATCGGACGATCAATCCGCTTCTCTCGAGAAGGATCGCAGGCGAAAATGATGGTCGGCTCTCAGTCGAAAACGCAAAACTAGAAGGTATGGCAGATTTTATCGTTCTACCTGTCAGTCATCCGCTTATCATGCTGAGCAAAAAAGTCGCTGAGGAAACGATCCACTTTTTAGAATATGGCAGGTTCCAAAGAAAGTAGACGAAATCAATTGTCTCGTGTATCATACTCAAATCAAATCACCCTTAGCGGAGGAATTATGAACTACGGAAATATCCTTTCATCAGCATGGAAAACGGTCTGGAAACATAAGGTCATTTTTTATTTTGGCATCTTAGTCGCTATACTACCAGCCTTGTTTGGAATTATATACGGGGGTGCCTATATGTATTTTGCCCCTAATTTCATTGCCAACCTTGAAACTTTTGCAGATTCTCCTGCGTCAATGCCTGAGCCAAATTTAGTGCTTATTATCGTTGCGGTAGTGGCATACTTCGTTTTCATTGCCCTGATAATCGTTATCTCAGCCCTAAGCGATGCTGCTGTTATAAAGGGTACGCTCTTAGCACAAGAAAGTTCAGAAGAAATCTCTTTTAGTGATTTATGGCAAAGTAGCAAACCCTATATTTGGCGGATTGTTGGGCTAACACTTCTTGCAGGTTTTGCTATGTTCGTAGTCTTTATGGTGCCTTGGTTTTTATTTGCTCTCATAGGCATATTCACAATGGGCATTGGCTTTTTATGTATGATTCCTTTTATGTTGCTCATGATTCCTCTTGTAGCTATTTGGTATCTTTTGCAAACGCTTAGCTCGGTGGCAATAGTAGCAGAAGACATGGGTATTTTTGAATCTATTCAACATGCTTGGAAATTACTTAAGAAAAAGTTTTGGCCCCTTGTTCTTATGGGAATTATTTTATACATCATCCTCATTGCCATTAGCATGATCGTGATAGTTCCCATGCAAATTGTACAGTTTTCGTATACATCAGCTTTCACAACGCCAAATTATATGAATGACCCTGCTGACTTTGCTGAAATATTCCGTCGCTCTGGTCTAATATCAATGATTTTCACGCCTCTCTCTGCTTTTGCGCAAGCCATAGCAATGACTTACATAAACGCCGCCTTTGCTCTCACTTATCTCGACATCACCGCCGAACCAGAAAACGACGAAGAAGTTATTGAATACGCATAAATATCGAAGAACCAAAACCAAGAGATGTCGCGCACTTTCAAAGATATGCGACATCTCTTTTCATTTACCAAAGTAGACGAAATCAGTTGCCTCGTGTATGATATTGCTCATAATAGGAGCAACTATGGACTACGGATACGCCCTCACTCAAGCGTGGAAAATCACCTGGAAATATAAAGTATTGTGGATCTTTGGCATCCTCGCCAGTTGCGGTTCAGGTGGCAATAACGGAGGAAGCAGCAACGCAAATACATCACAAGACATGAACGAAATGCCCCCGGAGCTTATCGCTTTTGGCGAGAAAGCCCTCGCCTTTTTAGAGCAACCCGCTGTTATTATTGGTCTTGTCATTTTCATGCTCCTGGTTATTGTCCTTACAATTTTCTTTAGCACAATCGGCCAAATTGGCCTCATCAGCGGAACGTACAAAGCTGAAGCTGGCGCAGAAAAACTCACCTTTGGAGAACTCTTCAAAGAGGGTACATCCCGTTTTTGGAAATTCTTCGGGATGAATTTCCTCGTCAGCCTTCCATTTATTATCGTCATCGTGGGGCTTGTCGGGGCAGGTGTTTTTACAGCCATAAGTGCAGACAGTGCAGCAAACGCAGAAGAATTTCTAGCTGGGTTTATCGCTGCTATCTGCGTCGTATTCTGTTGCCTATTCATTTTTGCCCTTCTCCTTGGCATGGTCATCCAGCAAGCCCAAAACGCAATGATCATTGAAGAGCGCGGTATTTCAGAATCCCTTATGCGTGGCTGGGAAGTTTTCAAAAGCAATCTCGGGCATCTCCTCCTCATCGCCGTTATTCTTTTCATCATTGCTTCGGTTGTCGGCGTAGCTATTGCATTGCCCATGCTCATAGTCGTCGTTCCCGGCATGATCGCTTTCGTTTTAGATGGCGCCCAATCCATGCAACCGCTTATTTTCATGGGTTTGTGCATCATTGCCTATCTACCCATTTCCCTCGTAGCACAAGGCATCCTCACTACTTATATCCAAGCCGTCTGGACTCTCTTCTATCTTCAAATCACGGAACAAACCCCCGAAATCCCAAAAGACGATACAATTGTAGAGTATGCGTAAAGTTATTTTTGCAATCTTACTAACCACCATGCTCTTAGGGGGTGGATTTCATGTACGAGCACAAGAAACTGCGCGAGCAGAGATTATCAAAGTGGATGCAAACGCCTTCCCCACCATTACCGCCTTCCTGGATGTCTACACCCCTGATGGCAAATTTGCTACCGCTATGGAAGCAGCTAGCCTCACTGCGCTGGAAGACGGCAATCCCATCCCCGTCACAGAATTAGTTGAAAAAAATATCGGCGCCCAGATCGTTGTTGCCGTTAACCCCGGTCCCGCAATGGACACGCGCGATACCCTGGGCATCTCTCGTTACGAACGCGCTGTAGAAAGCCTCCGCGTTTGGGCAGAATCCCGCCCTCTCGAACCCCAGGACGAGATGAGTCTTGTTTCCACAACAGGTCCCATCCTCATCAACGCAACAGCAAGTGAATGGCGCAACAGTCTCGTCTCCTACCAACCCGATGCACGTGCCGCTGTGCCCAGCTTGCAATCATTATCCTTTGCCTTAGATCTTCTCGAAGGGCAAGAAAGTGCTCAAGTAGGGATGAAACGCAGCATCCTTTTTCTAACCCCACATCTGCCAGACCAAGCCACCGTGACCGAGCTGGAAAATCTCACCGAACGTGCCTCTCTACTGGGTGTGCGCGTCAATATTTGGCTTATTGATGCAGATTCTTATTTTGTCCACTTTAGCGCAAACTCACTCAAGTCTTTAGCCCTTCTCACTGGCGGAGACTATTTCGCTTATTCGGGTATTGAAACTTTACCTGAGCCAGAAACTTATTTCTCCCATTTACGACATCTCTATACTTTCCAATATCAATCTCAATTGGCATCGGGCGGCTCTCATAATTTGGCGGCGCGCGTAAACTTTAGTGGGCTAGATCTAACCTCTGCTCCCTATAGTTTTACGCTGGATATTCAGCCGCCAAACCCAATGCTGCTCTCGCCACCCTCGCAAATTGTTCGCCAAGCCCCTGATGATGATCCCTACAATACAGAGCTATTGCTACCCAACGAAGAAATCATTGAAATCCTTATAGAATTTCCAGATGGACATCCACGTGATATTAAACGCGTTGCGCTCTTCGTAGATGATGAAAAAGTCACAGAAATCACCTCGCCGCCTTTTGAAAAATTTACCTGGGACCTTAGCGAATACCTCGTTAGCGGTGAACACTCTTTACAAGTCGAAGTAGAGGATTCTCTCGGTTTGTCAAAGATGAGCGTGGGTGTTCCTTTAACACTAACGCTTGTCCAACCCCCAACAGGAATACTCGCCTTCTTCGGGCGAAATAGCGCCGCGCTGACCATAGGCGTGGTTGCCATCACCGGGCTTATATTAGCAGGGATTCTCTTGATCGGCGGAAGACGCGGCCTGAAAAGATTTACAACGAGAAGAGAAGTGAAAGCTGCTTCTCATGACCCTGTATCGCAGCCTATTCCCGCAATGAAGACAGCTCAGCGTAAAAAACGCCGCATTCTTCCTCTTCCTGGGCGAACACAAGGGCCAAAAAGGGGAAAAGCTTCAGCCTATCTAACGCGTTTAAACGGAAATGGTAAATCGGCCACAGGGGAAGAGATCCCTTTGACGAACCAGAAAATTACTTTGGGCACTGACCCAGTTAAGGTCGCGTTCGTTCTCGACGATCCATCCATCTCCCCACGCCATGCTACGCTCGATCAAAATGAAGATGGAGATATTCTTATCTCCGATCACGATTCTGTAGCAGGAACATGGGTCAATTTTGAAAAAGTTGAAGGTGAGAGAATTTTGGCGCATGGCGACATCATCCATATCGGTCTTTTGCGCTATCAGTTTTCTGTAGCAAAACCTCCGAAGAAGAACAAGACTAATATCGAGGTGTTGCCATTATGATTCCTGTTGAGCGAGCACACCTTTTTGTAGCTGCCCTGAGTCATAAAGGGATGAAAAAAGGAAAAAATAACGAAGATCGTTACGCGATCTCTTCATATATTTTAGGAGAGGATAACCCTACACCGCTCCTTTTTGCGATAGTAGCAGATGGTATTGGCGGTCATCTCGCAGGTGAAGTTGCCGCAGAAATGGTCGTGGATTATGTAAGCCAGGCAGTTGCTGAGAGTAACGCAGAGAATCCTTTAGATACGATCAGCCAAGCAGTCGCAGGGGCAAACGAGGCAGTTCGCTTACTTTCTGAAGAAGACGATAAAAAACAGGGGATGGGGGCAACTTGTGTCTGTGTTTGGGTGATTGACGATCGTTTATATGCTGGTTCAGTCGGAGATTCACGTTTATACCTGATGCGCGGAGCGGTGATACAGCAATTGACAACCGATCATACCTGGATCCAAGAAGCCCTAGACAAAGGGATTTTGACTCCAGAACAAGCCCGCGAGCACCCAAATGCACATGTGATCCGCCAATATGTTGGCGGTAAAAATCCCCCCGAAGTTGATTTTAGACTCCGTTTACACGCTGATAAAGGTGAAGAAACAAAAGCAGAGCGAAGAAATCAAGGACTAAAATTAGAATCCGGAGATACCCTGCTCTTATGCAGTGATGGCCTAACAGATCTGGTTTGGAACGATGAGATTTTAGAGATCGTACGCTCATCAAAAAGCCTTGATCTCGCCGTAAAAAATCTGGTTGATACCGCAAATCAACGGGGCGGGCACGACAACACCACAGTCATTTTGCTTTCCGTTCCCGAAAAGGGAAATAAACTTAAAAAAGATATTCCCCTCTGGTGGATTATCGGCGGCGTAACAGCTGCATTGATCACAATTGCCACTTTGATCGGGTTTATTTGGTATATTGTGCAGCCTCCTTCTACTTCGACACCAACTATACCGGTGCCAACTGTTGCGGCAACAGAGATACCCTCTACGCCAACGTTAGCAGAACCGCCCACATCGACTTTGGAACCCACGCTCAGCGCAACCTATACACCGTGGCCAACAAATACTCCCAACCCAACCAACACACTCGACCCAATCAATACACCTTAATTATTTAGGGGCACATTATGAAAAGTGATACTAATTCAAACAGAAACTTTTTTTTGAGTCTGCTGATTGGGCTGGCTCTCTTTTTATTTATTCTCTTCTTGTCAATTCCCTACTCTTTTACAGAATTCTTTGCCACATATTCTCCTGCACTTTTTCTGCTTGTTTTTGTGCTTTATGCTCTGGTCTTTCGCATAAAAGGTTATCTGGGATGGGTTCTGGGGCTTTCTCTTACTGCTATCTTATTTGCCTTAGCCCTCTCCTATATGTGGACATCTGGCTACTCCGATAACAAAATCATTGGTGGCTTACTCCCCTATAAAGATGCCTATTATTATTATAATGGTGCACGCCTGTTCCTTGATGGGCGCTTACTCCCCGAATATAGTGTACAGGCAGCAGGACGCCCTCTGTTCCCTGGCTTTCTAGCATCTTTACTAATACTTACAGGGAAAAACCTACAAGCCAGTATAGCTATCCTTGTTGGGTTATTAGGTTTCACCAGCTATCTTTCTGCTCAAAAGATACGTTCTGTTTTTGGTAGTTTACCTGCTGCGTTATATATCACTCTTTCATTCTTATACGCACAATCTCAAATCGGATTTCTTCACACAGAAATTCTCGGGTTGATCTTGGGAAACTTGGGATTAATCCTAATTTGGCAATCCGCTGAAAAGAAAAATCTTCCTAAGTTACTCTTTGCCATTTTTGTTTTAATGCTTGCTATTAGTGCAAGAGCTGGAGCCTTCTTCGTTTTCCCGATGCTGGCTCTTTGGGTTGGCTGGGTATTTCGAGGGGAAAAGCGTTTTTCCTGGCGCAGTTTTGGTCTCGTTTTATTAGTAACCATAGTTTCTTATTTTAGTGTTAATACCTTATACGCCCGCTTAACTGTAGAGCCGGGCAATCATAATTTTGGCAATTTTGCCTACACGATTTATGGACAAATTCACGGGGGAACAGGGTGGAATCGTGCGATCAGAGATATGGGCACGCGAGACCCAGAAATTATTATGGATGCCGCCATCGAGTTCTTTAAGGCGCACCCACTGAGTCTGCTTATTGGTACAGCAAAAGCCTACAGAGATTTCTTCTTGCCCGGAGACAGCGGCATCTTCAGCTTTTATGATTCAAACAAATGGATAGACAATGCCCTCTGGGGCATAAACCTGATTTTGCTCCTCTTTGCACTCAAACGTGCTATAAAAAATATCAAAAAGCCAATCACATCTCTTCTATTAGCGAGCTTTATTGGAATTTTTCTCTCGATACCCTTTTTACCTCCCATTGATGGTGGAAAGCGTTTCTACGCCAGCACGATGCCTTTGTTTTTTGCATTCATAGCGATAGCCTTACCCTCCATAGCAGAAGAGAAAAAAGCGTGGATTTTAGATAAGAAAACCGGAGTCGCTCTCCTTTCTGGCTTGCTCGCGTTGATGACACTGGTTCCTGCCCCAATCCTTCTCCGTCTATCCACACCCCCAGAAATTGAGCAGCCCTCCTGCCCTGCAGATCAAGTCCCCTATGCTCTACGCGTTGACCCGAACTTTTCTATCAATCTAGTTTCCTCGCAAGAAAGGCTTGGCAACGAATTATCCTCGCTCTATATTGATGATTTCGCAAAAAATGGCACACAAAGAAGTGTTGATCCATTTTTTGCAGAAATGGTCAAACAAACTGAAATCCAGGAAGGAAGAACAAGGATCTTCACAGCAAATAATCTTGTCATCAACGGAAGATTTCACTTCTTTGTCAGCCCAGCCGAATTACTGGAAAAAGTCCCACCAAGAACAGTTGTTAGCGGTTGTGCAACTGAGCTTGTCCTTATAAAAATGAAAAGCCGCCCAACTCTCTATCTCATAGAGAGCATGACGCTACCTTAATAAGACTTTCGTTTTAGAGAGTGCGGCGGATCACAAGTGCTCTTCTCCACAGCCAAATCAGCAATCGTACGCGCCAATATTAGGATGGGGCGATAGGCTCGTGCAGAAAGTTGAAGCTGAGTCATTGCAGCCTTGACGAGAGTCTGCCCTGTATCATCTAACTTATAAAATTGACGCACTTCTGCTACAGCGCATATCAGCATTGGTCATCACTCCGTTATTGAGACCAGTGAATCGCTCGCGTTGACGTGAACGTGCTACCTCCACCCTAGCACGAATTTCCTCTGAGCTTTCTCCCCTTCGTTTATCAGACGATTTCTCAAAATCCACACCACTTCGCTCTGCTTCAGGTGCAGGCGCGTTCGGAGTCAGAAAAGTAGCCACAAGGCTAGGGATGAACACAATAGACACCTTTTTCTTTCTCAATGAAGAACAAAAAAGTCTTTTTCAAAATATTATGTTGGGTTGACGATTGCATATAATTTTTTTGCCATATAAACACGATTGAATTTCTCGTATAGTTTTCTGTCGACTAGATGGCTTATTGATCCGACAACATCCATACCGTGGACAATAGCCACGTGTATTTCGTTCCAAGTTTGGGCGTGATTATAAAGACGCATCATAGATCATTACTCAGGCTTGAAAGTCACATATCACATCGACAGGTATGGAACAGAAGTTAAGCTCAAATTCTAAGCTTGAGATTGAGCTAAAACGCGAACTATCAGCGATAGGGCACGCTATCAGCATAGAATTACTAGATGAATAAGAAGCCAAGGTTATAGAATATCTCCAAAATATTCAAACCGGTATTAGTGCAATAAACAATACAGCTCCTCGAAACTCTGAGGAACTGCGTGAAGTCTTTTTGATGAAGAAAAAGATTGTAGATAGGTTAGTTGAGAAAGTGGCGATTGATCAAGATCGCACACTTCATCTTCATATTCGCCTTAATCTTCTTAGAATTTTAGAAGACGATGCCAATAGTAGCGGTTCTATTGAGCCTACGGTACCAACCGAGAAGGTCGGATTTTATACCCGTATACACGGTTTCTACCGCTAGAGAGAAAACGGTTCGCTCTCTTAGAGAGATGGCAAGGGGGAAGGCGTAATCACAAATACCCTGTATAAAAGTACCTAAACATAAAAACCCGATGTCGTACGACATCGGGTTTTTATCCAGGCTCTTTAGTACTCGTCATTCACCGTGTTATAGACATTGAATTTGCCTGTCGGTGTAATCAAATCAGGGATGCGCGCCAGCTCTTCGAGCGTGGCATCGTCGTAGACGACAATCTCGCCGGTTTCACCAGGCTTATCTGCACTACCCCAAACACTGATCCAAACTTCGGTTCCTTGTTTATTGTATTCCATGTGGACAGCGCGTCCGTAGGTTGCAATTTCCCAGCATTTATACACTTCATCTGGGTTAGATTTCGCGATCACACAGACGGTGCGAGACAAGGCAGGCTCAGAATTCAAAGCCATATCCACCCAAATCCATTCGCTGTTTGGATGTGTCTTGATGAACAAGCTGCCTCCGCTTGGGAGAGGTGTTTCTCGAACAACTTTCCAAGCAGAGTCTGGGTTCTCTTCCGGGTCGGTGCCGATGGAGCTGATTACAGGATCACCTAGGTGAGATGTGCTCCAGACAGGACCGTATTCAGAGTCAATCCAGTTTGCGCCACGTCCAGGATGAGGAATAGCAGGTGTATCTACCAGAGCGGTTAGCTCCCCTTCTTGCAGATCGATCACTGCCACTCGGTTTGCCTGATTTGCTGCTACCAAGAAATAACGCTTGGATGTATCCAAGCCGCCGTCGTGCAGGAATCGCTCGGCTTCAATCATTTTGATAGTCGGGTTGATGGGGTCAACATAGTTTACCAGCCAAGCTTGCCCCGTTTCTTTGATGTTGACAACCCACTCAGGCTTATAGTGGGATGCCAAGATACTCGCCACGCGCGGTTCGGGATGATACTCTTCGGTATCGTAGGTGTAGCTTCGCGTACTAACAATTTTTGTAGGCTCAAGCGTTTGTCCATCCAAAATAGCGAAGTGTGGAGGCCAATAACAACCCACGATGGCATATTTGTCCGTGAAATCGCCTTCTTCGCCATGATATTTGCTCACTTCTACTGAACGGGCATCGTAGCAGAGTTTTACTTCGGCAACTTTATCTGGGACTTCCATCCACAGGTCAACCAAGGCTAGTTTGCCATCACGACCGATAACGTAGGCGTAACGCCCGGTAGCAGACATGCGTGTGATATGAACTGCGTAGCCAGTATCTACTGTGTTTACAACTTCATAAGTATCACCGTCAATGACGGCTACTTGCCCTGCGTCTCGCAATGTGACAACGAAGTAGTTTTCCCAATCGCGTGTAGTTTGAGGAGATGCTGGGCGATCTTCTGGCTCAACAAATACTTGCCAAGATGCTTGCATTTGTTCCAGAGACATCTCTGGCGGAATCGGTGGCTCATTTTGCAAATATTTCGCCATGGTCTCTGTTTCTTCTTCTGTTAGTACACCTTGCTTGCCCCAATCTGGCATACCGCGTGGTGTCCCATTGAAGATGATTGAAGAGAGTGCCACAGTTCCCATTGATTGAGTTATATCGGGGGTTAGCGCAGGGCCTGTTGCTCCTTTGCGTAAAGTGCCATGACAACCGGCGCAACGGTCAAAGAAGGTTTGTTTTGCCCAAGAAAACTCTTCGTCGGTGAGCTCTGGGCCTGCACTTATCGCTACGCTGCCATCTTCTGTTTCTGCAGGATCAGCAAGAGCACCATCGGGTAGTGCTGCTAGATAATCTATAACTGCTTCAGTTTCCTCATCGCTGAACACACCAGAAAAGGAGGGCATCAAACCTTCTTGGCACGGACCTTCAGGGCAATCTGGGACAACAAAAGTATTCGGATTCACAAGTGCTTCGTCTAAATACTCTGTTCCGGTCGTTGCATTTCCTGTGTATATTCCATCTTGGAGACGAGCATCAGCTATAGTTCCTATTTCAGAAAGATCAGGGCCAAGCGTGCCAACAGCACCAGCAACACCTGGGATGATATGACAGGCTCCGCACCCACCCTTTTGGAACGCCTGAGCCGCTAGCTCGGCACCATATAAGCCCGGTTCATCCGTGGATGTTTGGCTTGCTTCCCTTATGGGAGCATTTGGTTCGTAAGCACGGACAAAATCAACGATAGCATGAATATTTTCGTCAGTTAATGCACCGCCGTAGGCTTGTCCCCATGCAGGCATGGTGGTGTTCGGGCGACCGGTTTGGATAGTTGCGAAGAGTACACCATCACTGGCTTCTTCAAGAAGAACTTTATCGTTGAGAGCAGGTCCAACGCCCCCTTCACCTTGCAAACCATGACAAGATACACAATTCTCAGCATATAAGACTTGGCCATGATGCAGGCTTTCTTCCTTATGAAGCTCTGTAACATCAACTATGCGAGCATCCTCGCCAACCATCTGGAATGAGAAGCTAGCGAGGAGCACGAGAGTGATAATCAAGCCAATGAGAAGCTGTTTATTGTAGTTTTCGTTTTTCAGCATGATCTCTCCTTAAGCGTGGGTGGTCTGGGAAGGATCGAAGGCTTTGCGCTCAAATGCTTCCTCGGTGTTAACAAAGACTTCGCCAGCTTCAATGATGACAGGGAAATAATCCATCGGGCGGGGCGCAGGTCCACCAGTGACCTCGCCTAATTTGTCAAACAAAGAACCATGACAAGGGCAATGGTATTGGTCTTCCTCTTCTTCCCAAGGGACACTGCATCCCAAGTGGGTACAGCGCTGCCAAAGGGCGATGAAACTCCCATCATCAAGACGGGAAAGGAAGAAGCGTCCCTCTTTGATAAGCGTGATGCTACCTGGGGGGAACTCTTCTAATGTGCCAGCGTTGACCATCCCGCCGAATCCACCATCACTAACAGGCTGAATGAATTTAAATAAGGTGCCCAAAGCTTCGCCTGTAAAGGCGACAACTGAGGCGAGCCAAGCCAACCCCAGAAACTGCCTGCGGTCGATTTTGTTTTTCTTTTCGTTTTTTTCAGTCATTTGCATTCTCCTCTTTCTCTGGTTTAGAGACCATCAAAGGGGTTGTATCCACCGGGCATTGCCCAGGGCAGGAAGAGTTCAAATCCGGGACCGCGGAACAAGAATCCGGTTAGAGTCAGAACAACAGCAGTGAAGAAGAGAACGGTGAACAGAACGAGCATAATCTCTCGCGGGTTTGAGCCTTCTTTAGACTTCCACAAAACAATAGCGGGCAAGATCACCAGAAGAGCCATCACACCGCCGGGAAGAATGGATTGCGTGACGAGATTAGGCAATACATCACGGAATAATTCACGAGGCGGGAAGGCGTTATCCAAGAGAACAAAGCCAGACATCACGATGGTTGTATACAATGCTGTCCAGCCGACGATACGTTTGCCACGCTTTGATGTGAACCAGACCCCTGCTCCCTCACGACTGTAGTCAATATAAGGGATGGAGATCAGGAAGCCCACAGCAAGGACGGGCAAAATGATGCCTGCGAGTGTTGGGTGCATATGCTCAAGCATTTCCTGCAAGCCCATGAAATACCAGGGGGCTTTGGCGGGATCAGTTGTGATCAGGGGATTTGCCAATTCTTCCAGTGGCGCATCTTTCAGTAGTGAGAAGAGCACCAAAAAGAGTGTAGAGCCCAGGGCAATAATCAGTTCGAGGATTGCCACGATCGGAAAGGCAAAGATCGTATTATCAGGGCCTTTGTCGACCATCGTGGTTGGTGCTTTGACGATCTCAACCAAGCTATAGGTCTTTCCTGAGGGTTTGGTGAAGCTTTGCTCTTTATTTGCCATCTTCAGCCTCCACTTCGTCTTTAACTTCATTGGCAGCCAGACCGCCATCTTTGCGTACGCGCCAGATATGAAGCGCGATCAGCAGGAATAAGACAGCCGGAACGACCATAATATGCAGGGCATAGAAGCGGGTGAGTGCAGCTTGCCCTACTTCAGGCCCACCGAGGAGCAACTTTTGGATGGTCTTGCCCATCAATGGTTCATAGGCCGCGACACTAGTGCCGACTGTGATTGCCCAGAAAGCGAGTTGGTCCCAGGGGAGTAGATAGCCAGTGAAACTGCCGACAAAGGTCATGATGAGCAGGATCACACCGATCACCCAGTTGAACTCGCGTGGGGGTTTGTAGGCCCCGGTATAAAAGACACGTGCCATATGCAAAATTGCAGTAAGCACCATCATATGTGCACCCCAGCGGTGCATATTGCGCAATAATTGCCCAAAAGGCACTTTTGTTTGGAGTGTGACGATGTCGAAGTAAGCTGTTTCTACAGAAGGCACATAGTAGAACATCAGCATGATGCCAGTTAGGGAAAGCAGGATGTACATCACAGTTGTGATAATCCCTAATCCCATGGAGTAGCTGGCTTTGATACTCTTCTTATTCACGCGCACAGGGTGCAGGTGGAAGAAGATATTCGTGGTCATGATCAGGGAGCGATCCAGTGGGTTATCTGGCCAGCCATGGCGGAAGAAGGACTTCCACGGGCGGGAGTTGAGAATAAATTCTTTAAGTTTTTTCATAGTTGCTCCGTTATTTCTTGTCTACAAAAGATAAAACTTCTTCAAAACGAAATGCTTCCATTGTGATCGCGTCGGTGGGGCAGCGGTCGGCACATAGCGCACAACGGGTGCAAGATTCGTCATCTTTAAGCATTGCTGCCATTTGGCTTGTAATATTGTGGTTTTCAGTAATCTCGTTCAGCGGGACGCCAGTATGCTCTTCAATAACTCTGTGAAGAGTCTCATCACCAGCGATCTTGTCGAGGCTGACGATCTTCAGACAATCCCAGGGACAAACATCCACGCAGCCGTTGCATAGGATGCACAAGCTACCATCAAAAATGGTGTTGACACTACATTCAAGACAACGACTCCCTTGCTCTGCGGCTTCTTCTTCTGTGTACCCTAATTCGACCACAGAGATGCCCGTACGTCGGCCTACTGGAAGGTTGGGGGATTTGTGATTTTTCAGCTTTACCCAATTCTCAAACATGACGTGGTTTGCAAGTACTGTCCACTCGGTTTTGACTTCCATATCGAGTTTCTTGGCTTGAAGATATTCTTCAATACCAAGAGCTGCCAAATGTCCATGCCGCACAGCATCAATAATCAGCTTGGGGCCGTATGCCACATCGCCACCTGCGAAGACATCTGGGGCAGTAGTTTGACCTGTTTCGTAATTGATCTCCACTAAACCGCGCGATGAAAGTTTCACATCATCTGCACCACCGAGCACGTCAAGATCAGCCTGCTGACCAATAGCCAGGATAACGGTATCGCAATCCCAAATACGTTCAGAATCCGTCTTAAACTTGGGACTGAAACGTCCGTCTTCGTCAAAAACAGATTCGACATCAATCACTTCCAGACCGCTGACTTTTCCATCTTCTCCGATAATCCGTTTCGGGCCCACACGTGGGGAGAGTTGAATTCCCTCCTCTAACGCTTCTTCAACTTCAAAATCGGATGCGGGTAATTCATCCCAATCTTCTAGCGAAATCATTTTGACATCTGCAACGCCCAAACGAAGTGCTACGCGAGCTACGTCCAACGCGGTGCTAACGGTTTCAGATTCTTCTTCAGCACGTGCTTCGGTATCATCCAAAGCAGCTTGTTGCTCATCGGTCAGTTGCCCTAAACGCAAAGCTGTACGAGCGGCATCCATTGCTACATCGCCACCGCCAATGACCAGTACTCGCTTGCCAAGATCGACTTTGTATCCAAGGTTGTAATTGAGCAACATATCTACTGCGATGATGACGCCATCAAGGTCGGAGCCTTCAATATCTAGAGAACGACCTTTCATCAAGCCAATGCCCAAAAAGACCGCATCGTAGTCACGGCGTAAATCATCGAGAGTGATTTTTTCGCCAATAGGCGTATCAAAATGAATTTCAACGCCAAGGTCAAGAATCTCCTGAATTTCCAAATCCATCGCTTCTTGATCGATACGATAAACAGGCACACCGTAGCGCAACATACCACCAGTTTTGGGACCGGCTTCGTATATCGTGACTTTATATCGCAACAAGGTCAGATCATGAGCAACCGTTAAGCTGGCAGGCCCCGCACCAATGATCGCAACATTGCCTTTTTTGCGCCCAGGTTGTGAAGCTAAACGCATCAACTCTTTTCGCGACCAGCGTACCGTTGAGTAGGGAAAAGATGTCCCCGTCCCCGGTACCGTGGCTTTCTTGCCAACTCTATGAAGATTGGCAGAGAAAGTTGAGAGACCGGTATCTGGGAGAATATCCGCTAAGGGAATCAATTTCTCTGACCCAGCTCGATCGGGCACAATTTTTCCAGCTTCTGGCCCAAATCGTTCGGTTAGGACGCGTTTAATGGGGCGGATAGCAACAGGTTTTGCATCAGGCCCAACAATATCGCTACGACGACAGGCAACTTCACAAGGTGCACCACAAATGCGACCACATATTGTCGAGAGGGGATTTGGATCGTGGGAAATCTCAAAGCCTAATCCTATTTCTCCACGTGCCATGGCCGTAACATAACCGCGTGAATCTGTATTCACGGGGCAGCCAGCCTGGCATTTAATCATATCTCTCCAATCATCAATATTAGGAATTTTCACTTGAAATTTTTTATTCATATATTATTCCTTTTTTAGAGTAACTACACTGTATACTATTTTTTGCTTTTTCAAATGCCCTGAGTAGTTATTTCTTGTTTTTCTGTACCATCAGCGAGTAGCAACTCTGCAAGAAGATCGCTAGACGATACAGCTTGGTAATAAGTTGGGCTTGCACAAGCTCGGCATAAAACACGATTTCCCTGAACAACTTCCCGCTCATTAATAATCTCTTCGCCGCAGTCATCACAATTGACACGCACACCTGCACGACTGACAATCGTTTCAACAGGTGTTGTTAGCACCACTTCTTCAATGGAGAGTAGTTCTTCAGTTGGCATCTCTTGGTAGCCCTTCAGCATTGCGTAATAGCGACGTTTTTCGTCAGGGGCATAATCTCGGGCACGTTGGCGCACATCCAGGCGAGGTGCTACACGCACAGCTTCTCCAGTTTTTACGTTGATAAAAGTAGCGGCTATTTTGCCGTAATCTTCTACGCGGAGTGTTCTATGATTAACACCACATCCCGTAACAGTTTCAACACCAGAGACAAAGCAGCCATCTGTTTCAACGATCACAAGTAGCCGTTTATCGCTTCGGGGTACATCCATGTTGAGGGCAGCCGCGCCAGCCAAACCCACACGCGAACCCAGCACTTGTCGAGGACATAAAGATTTATGCCGAGATGCTGATTCAGCTAGAATTTCTTCAAGAATATCCATTTAGCACTCGATTTCTGCACCTTTTCGGGCATAGTAATACCAGTTGAGAATTAAGCAGGTGAAGTAGTAAATTGCAAATCCATAGAGGGCGTATTCAGGTGTTCCTGCATTTACTTGTTGACCAAAAACTCTGGGGATGATGAACGCACCATAAGCGGCAACTGCTGCTGTCCAACCCAAAACGGGACCTGCTTCTGAGGGTTTGAAGATGATGGGGACCATTCTGAAGGTAGAGCCATTGCCGATGCCAGTGGTGATGAAGAGGATCAGGAAAAGAATCAGGAAGGGGATGAAAAACTGCTCAGGTTGGCTGGATGCACTGGCTTGCTTGACATAATAAGCAACGCCCAACGCCGATAAAATCATCACAACCGTATCCCATTGGGTGATTTTTGCGCCACCGACTTTGTCAGAAATCCAGCCACCAATCGGGCGAGCGAGAGAGCCAACTAGCGGTCCAAGCCAGGCATAGGCAAAGGGATTGGGGGCATTGGGGTTGATGCTGCCATCAGGGAGTTCCCCGAAAACAACACGAATAAGCAAGGGGAAGGCGGCAGAGTACCCGATGAAAGAGCCGAAGGTCATTGTGTAGAGATAAGTCATAATCCAATTATGCTTATTTTTGAAAATCGCAAACTGAACTTCAAGATTGGATTTAATTTCACCCGGAAGAGCCTTCATCATAAAGACAGTGGCAACAATTGTTATGGGTAAAACAAGCCACATATTGAGTTCTAGCCCGAGCAAAAGATAAAGCCCAATCGTAGCACCTGCGCCCCCAACCCCGATCAGACCTAAAATTTTCAGCAACGCTGATGAAGTTGAACCAAGATTTGGCGTAGCGGTTGAGAGATTATTCATCCCAAACCAGGCAGCTAAAGCAAGTACGAGCAAAATGGGCACCCACACAAAACCAGCGTTTTGGATATAAGACATCCCGCCATTTACAGATAATCCTTCACCGCCCAATGCGCCGAAGAGTCCGAAAGTTACAACAAAGGGAATCAAAACTTGCATTACGCTCACGCCGATATTGCCAAGCCCGGCATTCAAGCCCAGAGACATCCCTTGCATCCGTTTCGGGAAGAAGAAATTGATATTAGACATCGACGAAGAGAAATTTCCACCGCCCAAGCCAGAGAGGGCAGCCAAAACAGCAAAGGTCGTAAAGGGGGTGTTAATGTCTTGTAACGCAAATCCCAATCCTAACGCTGGAGCAATGAGTAAAGCGGTTGTTAGCGCAACCACATTTCTGCCGCCTGCAATCGCAATCAAGAAGGAGTTTGGAATACGAAGTGTGGCCCCCGACAAGCCAGCAATTGCTGATAAGGTGAATAATTGCACTGTGTCAAAGGGGAATCCCATATTTTTCATCTGGACGGTCACAACACTCCAGCAGAGCCAAACGGCAAAAGAAACTAATAAGCTGGGGATGGAAATCCAGAGATTGCGATTAGCAATCTTTTTTCCCGTTGAATTCCAGAAACCCTCGTCTTCAACGTCCCATTTTTCAATATAACTTGACATATTTTCTCCTTCTTTTAAAGCTTAGGATGGATTTATATTTAAACTTCTTTTACTGAAAGAATAACTGCGATTCGCGCGCAACCTTGGGCTTGCTTTCGTTTAATTGGCTGGGGTGCGGTAAAAAAGTATCAGCTCCTGAGCGGAAGGCGACAGTACTTGAGCCTGTAGTCGAAGGACGGGGGTGACCAGTAAAGCCGCTCTTCATCTGCGCCTCCATTCCGTTTCGGTTCCGCTCAGAGACTGGATGTTTTTAGGATTCAAAGCGAGTATCTTTTTTCGAGATTTTTCGTACAACAAGAGCCATCCAAATCAGACAAGCCATTGTGATAAAGAAGAAGAATATCCAGGTAGTTGTCCACAGCCCGATGGATTTCAGCAGGCTCCCAAAGATGATCGGGGAAACAAATCCGCCCAAGCCGCCGACCACGCCGACAATACCGCCGACCACGCCAACTTCTGAAGGGAAGTATTCGGGGATAAATTTATAAACACCAGCTTTACCAATTCCCATCGCGATACCGATGATGAAGACAAAAAAGGTGAAGATCCAAACATTGGCTTGGAAGTAGATATGCGTTATGCCACTGGCTAATAATTCTTTCTTGGCAACCTGATCGCCAACTTCTACATTGATTTCTTGCCAAGTATTAATTTTAGGGAGCAAGATGAGGGCTGTGTCTTCGTATTCAACTTCTACTTTGGGAACTATGGAGTAAGTTACATCGTCCACCTGAACTTCGGTATCAGTAACAGCGGTGACGGTTCCTGAGCGTTTTGCCATCACACCGCTGCCAGGAGATTCGATTTCCATTTTAGGGAAGAATAAGAGAAAGCTGCATACCGCAATAATCCCGAAAACCCAATACATTACAGCTCGTCCGCCAAATTTATCGGATAAAACACCGCCCAAAGCACGGATAACGCCAGAAGGGAGTGAGAAGATCGAGGTCAGCAAGCCCGCGGTTACGATAGTCATCGCATAAACGTTGACGTAGTAGGGAACCAGCCATTGTGCCAAGGCTACAAATCCACCAAAGACGAGGAAATAATAAAGTCCAAAACGCCAAACGCGCAGCTCTTTGAGTGGAGCCAGCATCTGGATGATGGTGCGTTGACCATTTGCAGCTTTACGATTAGTGGTAAATATATAGAAAACCACAGCCATGATTACTAATGCTGCAGCATAAAAAGCAGGGAGTTTGCGCCATCCTTCAAGATTTTCGCCGTTGCTAGTTAACCAGCGGAGTAAGCTAGGCGCACCGAGTGTAGTTAATGCTGCACCGGCGTTGCCTGCCCCGAAGATACCCAAGGCAGTTCCTTGGCGTTCTTTTGAAAACCAGACTGAGCTAAAAGCAATACCGACTGCAAAGGATGTACCTGTCATACCGAAGCCCAAGCTGTAAATCATATATTCGTTATATGAATTGGCTTGTCCCAGCATGAACATGGGGATGGCACTAAATAGCATCAACAGAGTGTAAACAGGGCGTCCGCCAAATTTATCGGTTAGCACGCCCAGGGGCAAGCGCATGAGTGCGCCGGTCAACACCGGGATACCGATTAACATGCCCATTTGGGCGGCATTCCAATCGAAGACGCGATTATCTACCAGGAATGTGACGAGTACGCCATTTAGCATCCATGCTGCGAAGCAGACAGTAAATGCGATTGTGTTAAGGGCTAAAACTCTATAAGCTGTTCGTTGTTCTGACATGATTCTCCTCTTTCGATATCGCGCTACAAGCGTGACCTACATCTTCGCTAAGGAACTTCAATGTGATGTTTAATTTAGCGAACTTCTGAGAAATGCGTCCCCACTTGGGGGGACGCATCGTATTTGTTTTGACGGGATTTGTTTATTGCTGAAGCATCTGTTATTTAAAGGTGTGCAAGCCTAAATTTTGGTGTGCTTCGCTTTATCCCGTATTACTTTGTGGCTTTACGGTCTCTCATCCCGATCACGATTTGCCATGGGCGGATCAAGTAATCCAGAGGCCAGGAAAGGATGTGAATCAAGCGTGAAAAGGGAAGCAACGCCAGCAGGGCAAAGTTGTTGAAGACGTGTAATTGGATTAACCAAGGGAGTGGAGCTACCAACTCGGGGCAGGGTTGCAAGGTTAAGATCGACCATAAATAGGGGGTGAATACGCCTGTGAACCAGACCGAACCGAAGCGGTAAAGGGAGGCTGTGAGTACACCTGTAAGCATGGAGATCAGTGTTAGCAGGAGAACAAGAATATCTATTCGTGTTGTGACTGCTTTTACATATGGCACTGTTAGTCGTCGCCAAAAGAGGAATACTACGCCAACCAATGCCCATAACCCTAGAATAAAACCGCTAATTTCCAGCAGGTATAAACGCAGAGGAACTGCGTTCCAAAGCAAAAGGACTTTTGGGGTAAGGAGGGCTACCAAGTGAAAAAGAAGTATCCACAATACGCCATGATGAAAGGGGATTGAGCCCCAGTAGAGTTGCTTGCGCTCAAGTAGTTGGGATGACAAACTTGAAACGGTGAAGGGGCGGTAAACTACTCGATAGATCGTTACCGCGATAAAGAGGGTGAGTGAAATGTAGGGAAAAACAACAAAGAGAAATTGGTTCCAGTCCATAATCTATTCTCCGAAAATTCTCAATTTACGCTGTGCCTGATGCGTCGACTTGTAAAGACTTGGATTCTGTGCCTATTGCATCAAATAAGAGCAAATAGGGGTTATCTTTTTCTGTCTTTTTCAGCGAACTGTGCATCGCTTTGATCGCCTTTTCAAGGACTTCAATTAGCTCAGGTAGTGGCGAGGATGAAATGCTCAGGTATTGCAAGATCGGGCGCAAATGGTCAGGCAACTCACCTTCTAAATCAATTTCGTGTGTTTTCAACTCGCTATTAAGTGCTGCCATAAACTCGCCGCGTTTATAGCTTTCGCCCCAAATTTGGTAGCCAACATAAGGGGCTGCCAAAGGGCTAAGGTCTAGGGTGCGAGTGAATAACTCTTCTTGTTCACTGAGCGAAAGCGATTCGACCTTTGCCAAAAAATCAGCAAAAATTTTGTTTCCAAGCTGACCATTCAGCTTGGAAACTTTTGTGTAGAGTGCATTAACTTGCCCGGGATGTGGGTAGCGCAAGGCTTCTGCCATTAGTAATAAGGTGTCCATTACTCACCCCTCTTCGGTTGCTGTATATAGCCCAGACCAACTTCGCCTTTATGGGTTAGAGGATCTAATATGGCTTTAATGCTCATCTCACGGTGATAATTCGGGAAGACAAAGCGTTCTTCCATTGTGGGCAGAGTCGTCATTTTGTACATATCAATGGCTTGTTCTTCGGTGAGACCGGCTTCTGCGAGTGTTTTGCGAGAGACGCTATCCACTTTGCCATGAACGGTCTTGCGGCGCATATAAATACGAACAGCCAGCAATTTGCGTAGTACAGTGCGGATAGTGCCTTCATCACCTGCTGAAAATAAATTCGCCAGATATTTGATGGGGAGACGAGCAGCATCAAGACGATCAAATAGCTCGAAATCGTAATCTTCTTGCATCAGGTCAAGACGGAAGAGACTCTTCTCTGTCACACTGACCACAGGAGACAAGGGTGGGATGTAATACATCATCACCATTGTGCGGAATTCAGGATGCAGTGGGAGTGCGATTTCCCATTCTTTGACAAATTTATACGCGGGGGAGTTCTGAGCAGATTCGATCCAGTCATCACCGATGCCATTTTCTTTTGCAGCAGCAATCACTTTGGGATCAAAGGGATCAAGGATCATTTCTCGATGTGCAGCAATCAACTCATCATCAGGAACATTAGCGGCTGTGGGAATTTGGTCTGCATCATAGAGCAACACGCCCATATAACGAATGCGTCCAACGCAAGAGTGAGCGCAGGCGGGAGCTTGTCCCGTTTCCATACGAGGGAAGCAGAGAATACACTTCTCGGATTTACCCGTATTCCAGTTGTAATACACTTTTTTGTAGGGGCAGGCGGCAACGCACATGCGCCAGGCTCTACAATCATTTTCATTTACCAGAACAACACCATCTTCATCACGTTTATAAATTGCACCGGAGGGGCAAGCCGCTACACAAGCAGGGTTGAGGCAGTGATTACAAATACGTGGCAGATAATTGAAAACCAATCGCTCCAGTTCGTTCATTTGCTCCCGAACTTCTTGAGGGAGGTCTTCCAAATTAACATCATTTTTAGCGTAGATATTCGACCCACCAAGGTCATCGTCCCAGTTTGGACCCGTTTCAATATCAATGGGGTCGCCTGTAATCATAGAGATAGGTTCAGCAATCGGCTGAACATCTTTTTTCGGGGAATTGAATAGATTCTGATAATCAAAGGTGAAGGGTTCGTAATAATCTCTTAAACCGGGGAGACTAGGGTTATAAAATAATTTAAAGATCCCCTCGAGGCGAGTATGTAGCTTCAGATCGAGTTTGCCCTTCTTTCTCTCCCAGCCCCCGCGGAAGTGTTCTTGATTCTCCCATTGGGTAGGAAATCCCGTTCCAGGGCGAGTTTCTACGTTATTCCACCACATATATTCGGCACCTTTGCGGTCTGTCCATAAATTTTTACAGGCTACCGAACAAGTGTGACAACCGATACATTTATCAAGATGGAAAATCATACTCATGTGTGTTCGTACATCCATAAGTGGCTCCTTTATTCTGCTGAAAGTATCCTCTCAATATCATCGAGGGGATAGATTTCCGAAGTTTGCCGTGCTTTTCTATTAGCAATTTGACGATTGACCGCGACGCTCGTGTACTTCGACTCGGCTCAGTACGTGTTTTAGGCTTGAGTGCCGAGACCTAAGCTGGGTGCCTGGCGTGAGCAAAAATATGTTTACGTCGAGAAAATGCTGACTTTCGGCACCCAAGTTTGGCTCAGGTTCGTCGCGAAGATTTTTATCCAAAGATCTCCTAGAAATCTGGTTTATCAATCCTGCGTACAAAGACAAATGTGTCTCGATTTACACCAGTGGGTCCCCAATAATTGAAGGAATAGGAGAACTGGGCATAACCGCCAGACATCAGCACAGGTTTGAGGCGAGCGCGAGTCATAGAGTTATTCATGCCGGCTCGTTTATTTCCACGCAATTTCGATTTTGGAATACCTATCGTGCGCTCAGTGGCGTGATAGACAAAAACCGTTCCACTGGGGATACGAGCAGAAACAATGGCTCGCTGTACGAAAACGCCATTATCGTTGAAAAGTTCGACCCAATCGTTATCTTTGATTCCCATTTCGGCGGCATCTTTGGTGTTTAGCCAAACAGGATAATTACCTCGTGAAAGGGTCATCATGCGATGATTATCAGAATAGGTTGAGTGGATGCTCCATTTGCCATGCGGGGTAATATAGTTGAGCATCTTGCCTTGCGCTTCTGCCATACTGCGTTCAGTTTCATCGAGCATGGTGTGATCGGGGCGTGGTTTGTAAACAGGGAGATGTTCACCCCAATCGAGATAACCCTCGTGGTCGAGATAGAAGTGTTGTCGGCCTGTTAGTGTGCGCCAAGGAACCATGCGTTCTACATTGAGGGTAAATGGCGAGTATGCACGCCCTTTATTAATTAATCCAGACCAGGTTGGGGTTGTTAGGACGCGGCGTGGTTGAGCAATAATATCTGAGAAAGAGATGCGGGTTGAGCGTGTGCCTTCTGCCAAGTCGGTGAGGGAGAGCCCCGTTTTCTTTTCTTCTGCCACAAAAGCGCGATGAGCTAACTCTCCATTGGAGGCTGGGTCTAAGCGCAGAATAGTCTCACAGACTTGTCGTCCATATTCCAGGGAGGGGAAAACTTCTCCTTTTATCGGCTTATCTTTATCAAAGGTTCTGGGTTGCTGACGTTTAAGATAGTCATATTCATCAGCTACTTCAATACGAATCCCATGTGCGGCAACGCCATTTTTCTCTACGCCTTTGCCCAAACTGACAAAACGTTCGCCTGTTTTTGTGTAATCCCGTTCAACCACTTTGAAGTGGGGCATCGTTTTTCCGGGAATCGGATCAACATCGCCTTTTTGCCAATCCACTACTTGGGGTTGAGCGATTTCATCGGGCGTATCATGTTTCAGCGGTAGCATGACCACATCTTTAAACGGTTCCGGGATGTGCTTTTCAGATAACTCACTCACTTTATGAGCCAGAGTCTTGAAAATATCCCAGTCACTTTTGGCTTCCCAAGCAGGTTTTACTGCGGCTTGCATGGGGTTGATAAAAGTGTGCATATCGGTTGTGTTGAGATCATCTTTCTCGTACCAGGAAGCAGCAGGCAAGACAATATCTGAATAAAGGGCAGATGTATCCATACGGAAGTTGAGATCTACCACCAAATCCATTTTGCCTTCAGGGGCATGTTTGTGGTAAACAACTTCGTTGGTATGGCCGAGAGCCTGTTCTTCGGCAATCGCGGTACTATGTGTGCCCAAATAATGCTTCATAAAGAACTCATGCCCTTTGGCACTGGTTCCAATCGCATTCCCACGCCAGATTACCCATACGCGGGGCCAATTCTCTGGAGCATCGGGGTCTTCAACGGCTAAGTCAAGTTTCTTTTCTTTGAATTGATCAACTACATAATCCACAACCTCTGCGTCGGTTTTAGCACCATTCTCCATAGCATCTATGACGACATCAATTGAGTTGCGCTTGAATTGTGGGAAGAAAGGCAACCATCCACGCCGCACCGCACGAACTTGGTGATCTATGGTGTGGTCTTTGGCTGGTTTATTGGGTAATTGATCGTAGGCAGTGTAGCCACGTTCATAACGCCATTGGTCAGTATGCACATAATGGAAGGAAGGCGTGTTTTGATGGCGAGGAGCCATGCCCCAATCTGTTGCGAAGGCAATCGTTGCCCAAGAGCCAACATTGACGAGCTTTTCTTGCCCAACATAATGAGCTAAGCCACCGCCATTCACGCCAACGCTACCCGTTAACATCAAGGCAACAATAGATGAGCGATAAAGCAGATTGTTGTGGTACCAGTGATTGGCTCCAGCACCGATGATGACCATATTCTTACCATTGGTCATTTCACCGTTTGTTGCCCATTCACGGGCATAGCGGATGCAGGTATCTTGGTGAATACCTGTATATTTTTCTTGCCAAGCTGGGGTATAGACACCTTCAGCAGCATCATAATTTTCCGGGTAAGCACCGCTGAAGCCACGGTCAACGCCAAATTGAGCCATCACAAGATCAAACACGGTCGTTACGGCAACGCGTCCATCTTCGGTTTCGATATAACGTATGGGAACACCACGCGCGTTTGTCGTCCTGGAGGAGAAATCGTCAAATTCAAGTTCAACAACTCCATCGTGGGTATCAGCAAAACTCAATTTAGGGGCGATCTCTTCATCTGTTACGCCATCTTTTGGCTCAAGATTCCATTTACCTTGTTCTTTTTCACCCCAGCGGAAACCGATCGTGCCTTTGGGCATGCGTGCGCGCCCACTCTTCTCATCCCAAATAAGCAGTTTCCAGTCACCGTGTTCAGCATCTTTATACTCGCCGACACGGTTGGCTCGTATATATTTGCCCGGTCTGTTTTCATTGATCTCGATCAAGAAGGGCATATCGGTATATTGCTTGAGATAGTCAACGAAATAGGGAACTTGCTTCTGAACATAGAATTCGGTCAAAATCACATGATTGACCGCCATCCAGAAAGCAGTATCCTGCCCGGCATGGACGGGGATCCAATAATCAGCATATTTCGCAACTTGCGAGAAATCGGGGGCAAAAACGGTCAACTTCCCACCAGCATGACGTACTTCTGAGATGAAGTGAGTGTCAGGCGTACGAGTCATATTCAGGTTTGCACCGATCACTGCCACAAAACGTGAATTGAACCAATCTGCAGATTCGTGAACATCGGTTTGTTCACCCCAAATTTCAGGGCTGGCTGGGGGAAGGTCACAATACCAGTCGTAGAAACTCATAATTACGCCGCCCATCAAGCTCATAAAGCGGCTTCCGGCAGCGTAACTGATCTGCGACATAGCTGGGATTGGCGAAAATCCAGCTATTCGGTCTGGACCATATTTCTTTGTGGTGTGAACCATTGATGCAGCAATCATTTCTTGAGATTCTTCCCAAGAGATACGTCTGAATCCCCCCTTGCCGCGTGCTTGTTGATAACTCTTACGAGCTTCTTCATCATCCATAATGGAAGCCCAAGCCTTAACAGGGTCTCCATGAATAGATTTGGCTTTGCGCCAAAGGTCTACTAATACGCCACGAGCATAAGGATATTTGACCCGAATGGGGCTATAAAGATACCAAGAGTAGCTGATGCCACGCTGGCAACCACGTGGCTCGTAAGGTGGCAAACCTTCTTCTAACTGTGGGTAATCTGTAGCCTGCATTTCCCAAGTGACAATGCCATCTTTGACAAATACTTCCCAGGAACAACTGCCTGTACAGTTTACGCCATGGGTGGTGCGTACTCGCTTATCGTGTTGATGACGATTGCGATAGAACTCTTCCCATTTACGTTCAGTGGGTGAAATTTTTTCTTTAGACCAGTTTTTCATGAGTGCCTCCTTGAAGTAATTCCTGCATCTCTTCTCAAGCGATCAGATAGAGTTTCCCGTTGACGAGGCCAGTAGAACGCCATAATGCCAAATAATATGCCAGAGCCCAAAAGCCCAATTATCCAGAATGTCGTTGTCGCACTATCGGCAACGCCCTCTTCGCCTTCTGCGTCAACGGTTGCAAAGAAAGTTAGCAAATCTGCAATTTCCTGATCTGTGAGAGCTTTATCTACATAAATACCCTGCATAGTAGGAAATGCAATATCTTTGATTACACCGGTTAACCCTGCTTCCCCAAAACGTCCATAAACACGGGTCAAATCAGGTCCCAAATTGCCGCCACCAAAGGGACCAACACTTCCTACAGTATGGCAGGCAATACAAGGTGTGCCTCCATTTTCAAGGACATCTTCACCAGTAAAAAATGCGCTACCTCGATCAAGATTCCCTTCAGGGAGGGGAGCATCAGCAACTGGCGCTACACTTTCGCCACCCTCAAGGAAGACCAAGAGAGCTTCAACTTCTGCTTCAGTAAGACCCAAATTTGGCATTGGAATATTATTAAATTCAGTCAGCAACTCGAGAGCAATTGGATCTCCAGACACGATTATTTGATCGGGTATGGTTATGAAATCCCTTACCCAATCTCGATCACGTCGGTCAAGAACCCCTTCCAAGTCGGGCCCAACTAATGAACCTTCGCCTATTGAATGACAAGATACGCAATTCTTTTCAAAAATGTCTTTCCCCTCGTCAGAAGACTGAAATCCGGGTGATGCCGCAGCCTGAAAAAATGACCCTATCAACAAAACTCCACTCAATAACAGAATCACAAAAGATCTACCACCTACTGAGTTCCAGATCTTATGTTTGACTTCCATAGGATGCTCCTCCATAAATTAATTAGTTCTTTCCTGCAGATAGCTCATTGCCGTCAGAAGCTCCTTGTTTGGGCAAAGCTGCAATAGCAGCCAACAAGTCAGACATCCGAGCATCAACAGATTGATTGGTAATTACTTGCATTTGGTTCGTGCTAAGATCGGTGTGGATAATTGTGAGATTTGGGTTAGCAATCAATATCGGGGTAAAAGCCGCTACAACAGCTTCGTCTGCAACAGCCACAATCACTACGTCAGGAGATAGTTCTTCCAAAAGAGGCAACGCATCGTCAGGAGTAGGAGCTGATCCAATGACAACCACATTCTGGCTATCCCCCAATGCCTGAATTAAGGTTTCAGCAAATAACGAATCTCCAACGACAAATACATTGCGTTTTTTCATGCCACAAGCATAATGAACTAGAAAGTCAGCGTCTATCCATCGCAGGCAGAAACAGGAACTAAAAAAGAGTGACGTTTATAGTCACTCTTTAAAAAAGAACTAGTTCGTTTCTTTATGGATGAAAAACCGCGTCGTGCGCATGTTGGGCTTGTTCACTTTAATTATCCAATGTGCGGAATTTAACTGCCCCCGTTATAGAAGAGAACTAACCCCAAAGCTATTTCTTTAATAATCCATGCTGAGACGCGAAACGTGCAGCCTCTCGACGATTTACCGCGTGCAGTTTCCCCAAAATATTACGCACATGGCTTTTAACCGTGTAGAGGCTAATAGATAACTGTGCTGCGATCTCTTTATCAGAGGAACCTGTTGCGATATATTGCAAAACTTCACGCTCTCGAAGCGTAAGATCAGGTGCATCTTCATTTGAAGACACAGCAATCGACTGGTTCATCATGCGGGAAAACTCATCAAGCATACGAGTCGCTATTTTTGAAGATAGTGCAGCTTCTCCTGCCAAAGCCATTCGGATACCATCCAGGAATTTTTTTTTGTTAGTGCTTTTGAGTAAATATCCCACCGCCCCAGCTTTGATCGCTGCAAATAGCTTCTCGTCTTCATCGTGAACGGTGAGTGTAACAATTCGTGAACCTGGTAACTCGGTACAAATCAGGCGGGTTGCTTCCAACCCATCGCAGATAGGCATATTAATATCCATCACGATCAGATCTGGTTTTAGATCGCGGGCTAATTTGAGCGCTTCCAGACCATCCCCTGCTTCCCCGACGACTTCAAGGTCTGGTTGTGCGTTGATAAGTCCGGCCAATCCATCACGAAATAATTCGTGATCATCAGCCAATAGAATGCGAGCAAGTGTCACGATTTTTCTCCAAGATTCTGACCTTCATTTTTTTGAGATGCTTTTATAGGGAATTTTGTAGAAATTTCTGTTCCCATTCCAGGTTGTGATAAAAGAGAAAACTCTCCTCCCGATCTTTCAGTTCTTGTCTGCATGATCCGTAGCCCAAAGTGATTGCCTCCTTGAGGGCTTTGGGTGTCAAAGCCCTTTCCGTTATCTTTAATCATGAAATGAGCATGTCCATTAACCCGAGTTACTCGCACCCAAGCTTGCTTGGCTTCCGAGTGTCGCTGAACATTAGAGAGTGCTTCACTCACGATATGAACAATTTGAGTCTGTGTAGCAAGGGGTAGTATTAGAGCTGATGAGTCGCTTATTTCCAGTTTGACGGGAAAAGCATGGGTAGCGGAAAAACTATCCACACTGGTAGCAAGTTTCTTTGCAAAATCGTCACTCGTCGAATGTGGCTCGAGGAGACCCGCCAATGCATCCCGCACTTGTTTATAAGCAGTTTCAGTCGCTTTCTCTATTTGTTGAAGAGTGAGACGTTCTTCGGTGTTTTTATCCTCAATGAGGATTTCATCCAAGCGTTCTAATTTAATTCGAGTAAAGCTTAAGGTTTGGGCTAAGTTGTCGTGCAAATCAGCAGCTAATTGTTCTCGCTCAGCAAAAGCGGCTGCTTGTTTTGCTTTTTCGCGCTCAGCCTTTGCGAGGCGAGTATTGGAGATGGCAACAGCAGCAGAGTTTGCCAAGAGGTTGAGGGCGCGTTGACCATCCTCATCAAAGAATGCTACTTCCTCAGCGTTTTCCTGATCTGACTGCACCACGCATATCGCACCGAGTGTATGCTCTCCCGCCCGAAGAGATGTAGCTACGCAATGCCCAGGGTTATTTGCAAGTAGAAACTTGCAATTTGTGCAATGAGTTTCACTGAGGGCAGCTTTATCTGCATTAATTACTTTCTGAGCAAGTCCTTGCTGAATTGATTTTGTTGTACCGAGTTCAACATCCACATCTCCGCTATACGACGCCAGCTCCAAAATATCTTCGTTCGGGGATAAGATACAAAGTGCGGCGGATTCTGCTTGCATGAGCACGCGGGCGCGTTCTACTGCCGAGTTCATTAATTCATTCAAATCTCGTTGGGCTACAATTTCCTGGCTAAACTCAAAGGCAGTCGCAAGCTCTCGGGTTCGTTGTGCTACCCTGGTTTCTAGTTTTTTTCGAGATTGGGCCAGCTCTTTCCGCATAATATCAAAGGTCTGTCCCAGTTCAGCTAATTCATCATTTTCCATCTCAGGAAGGGACCAATCAAGATTCCCTTCACCTATTTTTTGTGCAGCTGTTTGTAAATCAGATAAGGGGTTGACAATCATCTGGCGAGTGTCAATGAAACCCCAAACAAGCAAGATTATTGCTGCTATCCAAAATGAAATTTGAATCAATATCAGGCGAAAATCTTTCGCTTCTGCATGAGTTTCAAAGGCGGTCACTACAGCATCTAGTTGGTCGAGAATAACAGGGGCTTCAAGAAGAAGTATCTCTGCATCTTTAGGCTTTAAGTGTTCTCGGAAATGCTCCCAAGTTTGGGCAACTTCATTTAGTTGCTCATACAATGCTGTGTCTGGAGGTGGAGGAAGAAAGACCATATTGCCATTAGAATCTATCGTTTCCCCTCCAAAACGAAGAGCCTGAAGAGTTTGGGTAAAAAGTTTAACTGAAGCAGATAGCTCGGGGTTTTCAGGTTGGGCTAGCGCCAGCCAGGTCATTTTCTGTGTAAGCATGCGTTGACGTCCCGCTAAATTAACAATTAATGCATCCTGCCTTTGTGTCGCGATACCCCAATAAGTCGCGCCGACAGAAAAGCTGACTAATAATACGAAAGCCAGAAAGAGTAATCCTAATCGTCCCCTGATACTTTTGTTATTTAGCATAAAAAAATTATAACATCAAGAAGAGGTACCTTATTTTTGGCCCCACCAATTTGGGATGTGGATATCGATTCACGCGCGTTCTAGGCTTGTTTGCCTTCCCTCAACATCTTCTTTTCCCCATCTTTTTCCCGCTAAACCATCATCCCCTTCGGTCTATACTGTAACGCCTCTGCCAGATGTGCGGACTGGATATTTTCCTCTCCAGCTAGATCTGCAATAGTGCGCGCAAGCTTCAGGATGCGATGATAGGCTCGTGCGGAGAGTTGCAACTGGGTCATCGCAGCTTTGATCAGTGCTTGCCCTTCAACATCTAGTTCGCAAAATTGACGAACTTCTGCAACACGCATATCGGCATTGGTCATCACCCCATTGTTAGGACCAGAAAACCTTACCCTTTGTTGCTGCCGTGCTTTTTCTATTTTGGCACGAATATCGTCCGAACTTTCACCACGCCTATTATCCGAGAGCTTCTCAAAATCAACGCGTGGTACTTCGATGTGGATATCGATCCTATCAAGCATGGGGCCAGAAATCCGTTTTGGGTAACGAGTGACGGTCTGGTGAGAACAAGTACAAGACCGCTCTGGGCCTCCTGCATACCCACAGGGATACATATAAATGGATGGTATTTTGATGGTTGTTGTGCACAACATAATCATGTTACATCCAAAAACGTACGCTGGGCTTTCCAAAAAAAGTTACGTCACCAGAAAGCAAGAGCTATTCATTAACTTCTTCACTCCTAAATATCTAAGCTTGAAAAATGTAAATGCCCAAGGTCTTCAGGTGGGACGGGCATCGGCAATTCCCAAAATAGGGGGCGTATGAAATTTTCCCGCTCCAGTGAAAGTGCAAAACGCCATTCCTGTTCAACATATATTGACTGTTTGGCATTTGCAGACCAATACAACTGAAATATATCTGCCTCACGAATCATCTTCAGTAATGCCTGATTCCACTCTTCACCGCTTCTCAGGCTTTCAACATCACGCAAGTACTGCATGCCCAAAACCTTATAAGCTGACGAAAGCCGCTCAACGACATTAGTATCCTTATGAGAATAGGAAATAAAAATTGTTCTATATACAGCGGCTGTTTTCCGGTTAATTGTTTTTGGCTCATGCTCACTTCCACCTTGCGCTAAAACTTCAGCCCAGATCGGCACTTCTGCTACGAGCAAGGGACCAATATAGAATGCCACTTGTCCTATTCTCGGCAGGCCATTTATATCAAGCGTACTCTGATCGGCAGTCCGTACCCGGAATCCAACTCGATGCCAGTCCTCCATCCAAAGAACGCTTTGCTTTGGCGGATTGAAAACACATCCCGCTAATTCCGGGATAATGGTGATTTCTGTTCCTCGTTGAATAAGTTGGGCGGAAGAGCTGCTGCTTTTTCCAAGACCAGAATTTGTCTCATCTAAAAAGAACTGGCTATCATGGGTGATTTCGTCGAGGCATTTTGGCAAGTGTACATAAACCAACATGTTAGCCCACTCTTTTACTACGAGGCCTTTCTCATAAAAAACTGTAAAATTCACATCATCATCTTTTTGATTCTCGACAAGCTTTTCTTCGCTTTCCTTTCTTATTCCACGCAAGCTAGATTGTTTGTGCTCATCGCCTTCGGGGTGAGAGATCACTTTCCTATTTATCTTTCTTTGGTTGATATCAAAAATATACTTCTCAATTCTCATAAAAAACTCTTCATCGGTATTTATTAATTCAGACAAAAAGGCCTTTAACCGGTTGCGTGTTTCCGCCATATTACGCTCCGATTGCAGTTCGTCTAATATGATGCCTCCTTCTGAGAAAAGGGAAAGCCGTGCAATGATAAATCCCCATATTTCGTTGATATAAAAATCATCATCAGCAGTCGAGTGTGATGTGTTTTGTTTTCGAGCAACTTCAATTATCAAATCAACTGATTGGTCAACTAGATTGGACAATTTATTCATTGGTCATCACCTAATTTCAAACTGAAAGGGTTCTATTTTTTCGGGATTGTGTGAACCCAAAATGGAATTCTATCAAAGGATAAGATCAGGCACCATAAAACACAAAAGCCGCCCAATAAAATGGATGTAGAAATTGGCCTTCATCCCCGTAATCCCGTAACCAAAGTTGTGCATCACGCAGAGCCACCGGGATAGGCTTTCCCTTCACAATCTGTTGATAAAAATGCTGCATCAGAAGCTGGGTTCCAACATCATCGACCTGCCAAAGACTTCCGACAACCCCTGGCGCACCTGCCTGAATGAATCCTGCGGGCAGACCAACAAATTCATCAGGGATGTGATCAATTGGCGTGATCGCTGTTTCACAAGCAGCCAAGGTTACAAGCCGGGCTGAGGATAGATCCATACTATTGATAATTTCCCAAAGCATGAAAAGATTATCATCAGCGAGAATCAAGGCCGATGATAAGGGATCTTCACTCCAGGAAAAGAGCCCGTGGCAGGAAAAATGCAGATAAGACTTCCCCACGCTCTGCTCAATAACTCTATTCTCTGTTGCATACGCATTAAGCAAAGGTTTCGTATTGAAGAGCTTTGCGATTGCCAATGCTTCTTTACAGGCGTTAGCTATGGATGGGAAACGAACATATTCATCAACCCCTATTATCAGTGCATCTTGCCCATCTCTTTCGTCAACCCGATCTTGGCATATTGATAAGGCATATGCAGAAGGCGCATACTGAATGAGATAATCATCAATTAAGTACCGCTTTCCACCATTTTCATTGCGCCAAGCAATATGAAGCGGTAACAATTGCATGCCGGCCCCAGGCACAAAAACCATACCTTCAACACCTAGTTTTTGAAGAATATCATGTATGGGCTGTCCAAAGTATCCCCAGAGCTGCGCAGAGAGAGTATCCAAGGCACTTAGCCAATTATCTAATAGTCCATCACTCAGAAAGGCTTGATAGGCTGGAATCCACCCATCATTATCATCAGCTCCATTGAGGATGACTTTGAGTTCGTCAATGGTAAAGTCTTCCAATCTTATAACCAAGTCATCAGTCAATGCATGGATTCCAGGTGGAATAACGAAAAGAGCGCTTCCCAATGATGTGATTAACGGGATTATCAAAGCCCAATCTTCAGGTACAAGCTGTAATATCTCATCAATGGTAAGATTTTTAGGCAAGAAATCCGGATTAGACAAAGATATCTCTTTGAGGATATCCTTTAATTCCAGACGCGCCACACGAAGATTTTCTATCAAACCTGGTTTGCTCTCACGGTCCGCGAAATTCAACTGTTCGTGCAAAAGAGCTTCATAATGCTGGACTTTTTGTCGCGAACTAATCAAATTCTCTCGTTGGATTTCAGGAAGCTTCGCCAAATCGACTTCTGCCAGAGCTAAAGTCTCGGCTAGCAAACGTGATTTTCCAGCTTCAAGATACAACAACGCTTGATCCAATTGCCCCAACTTCAAATAACAATAAGCCACATTGGCATATAAGGTATAAGTTTCCCCTACCTCAACCCGGCGACCTGTCTCAGAATAAGCCATATTCAGCAAGCTCTCGCCTGCTTTTATTGCAGGGAGATATGCTTCTAAAGCAGCCTCCCAATGCATGGAATCAAAAAACATATGTCCACGGTTTCGCTGGGTATCTCTGAAATGAGCAGGAAAATGCTCTTCAGTCAATATGCTAAGTGATAAATCGTAATGTGCTTGGGCGAGGTGGATATTTTCTTCTCGACCGCCTTTTTCGCGGAACGCGTATGCACTTGCCAAATTGTTCTGTGTTAGCGACCAATCGAGGGGATAGTTGTCATAGGTATAGATATCCAATGCCTGATTATAAAGCCCAATTGCTCGATTCAAGTTCTCTTCCGGATCGCCATGCACCCGATCAGAGAAGCCATCGGCTAAATTGCTGGTCACCATCGCCCACTGTTCAGGATAGTTTTCACGTGTGTAGACCTTCCAGGCTTGCTGGCAATATTGGATGGCGTATTCGAGGTTTTGGGCTTCATCCCCCTTACTCCGCTCAAGATAACTGGTTGCCAGGTTATTCATTAGCCCTGCCCAGTTCTCTCGATATGTGTTTGGTGTAAACACAAGTAGAGCCTGCTCACTAGAATATATTGATTTTTCCAGGTATTCTTCCTGTTTGTCTCCAGCCATATCCGCATAAACTGAAGCAAGGTTCATTTGGATAGTGCCCCAACGTTCAGGATTGGTATTTCGAGTGCATATCTCCAAAGCAGACTCATAGTGATGTATAGCCGTTCGAAGATTATCCGTGCGTTCGCCCTTGACCCGGTTGCGATAGGCAATCCCCAGGTTGATGTGTGTCACAGCCCAATCCAAGGGAAATAAATCTCGAGTATAGACCTCTTGTGCCAGGTGATAATGTTGAATGGCTCGCTCGATATTCTGCGCCCGCAACCCTCTGATACGCTGTACCAGGGCACCGCCCAGGTTTGAATGCAATGATGCCCATCCGCTGGGGTCTATTTCACGCTCCACCATGCCTAATACTTCTTTAAATATTGCAATGGCAATTTCCAGATTTTCAGCCTCGGAACCCTCAATGCGTTCAGTATAGGCAGAAGACAGATTACCCATTACCATGACCCACTCATCCGGGAACGCGGTGCGAGTATGCACTCGCAGGGCGGCCTGGAAGTGTCGGATAGCCTGCTCAATATTGTCGGAGCGTGTGCCTTTGGGAGACTGGAAATATGCACCCCCCAATTGATTTTGGAGTGTAGCCCACTCGTCTGGTGAACTTATTTCAGTGCAAATATCTTCCGCGAGTTTGAAATGATGAAGCGCTTTTTCAATATTTTCTATCCGGTTTCCCTGAATGCGATCTGCATAGAGCGCCCCCAGACCGATTTGAAGTGTTGCCCAGTTTTCCGAGTAGTCATCCCGCGTGATGATTTGAAAAGCTTGCTGGTAATGATGCAGAGCTTCTTCAATACTCGTGGATAGATTGCCTGTTGGATCTTTAGCCAGACTATTAGCAAGGTTACTGTGCAATGATGCCCAAAGGACAGGTTGGTCTTCGACATCTGTTAAGGCTAACGCTTGCCGACAAAGGGCAGCGCGTGCCAGCATTTCCTGTGGCAGATCAAGTTGTTTGATCTTGCTCAACAGAGAACGCAGTTCTGCGTATGAATCCAGCTGCTGTGATGGTGTCATTAAACGTCTGCAAGATCTCTCATGATAAGACCATAGCGTGCCGTGGCGCGCTCGATAACATAGCGTCGGGATTCGTCACAGTCCCAACTCATATTTCGCCATTTCATCTGCTGGTCTTGCACATAGCTTAGTGGGTCAGTAATATCTTGCGGCAGGCGCCGCTCCTGTTCCAAACCATATTGCCCCAACAAAGGACGCAGTTCCGCCAACTCATCTTCTGTAAAGCATTCGGGGACACCGTTCATCATTTGAAGCGCGGTGAAATCGGCATTGTACTCGACCAGTTCGTGGTATATCATGCTGAGGCGGGTATCAAGTTCAGCTAACGCTCGTGTCATTTCCGCAGTGTCAGCTATCGTCTCCAATTGTTGGAGCAAGTATGCATGCAGATCTCTAGCTAATGTATCGCTACTGCGCAAAGAATCGGTGAACTTGACGAACTTTTCAAGTTGTGCCCGCGGTTCTCGCGTTTCCTTTTCCATCGCCGGGAGTTGACTGTAGCGCAGCAAATTCAATGCCTGGCGTGCATCAGTGATCACCCTGTAGCTGCGCAAGAAATCACTGCGGTGGAAGAAATGCAGTTCCAAGGCGGTGCGTAGCTCACCAAACCCCGACATTTCTTCCAAAGAGCTAAGGGCTTCCATCGGGTCATGGTGCTTTGTCAGTTCCGATGCAATCGTTGCGAAAACCATCCAGGGCATCTCGCCTAGCAGAATTTCGCGCGCTTCCACACTTATCGGACAATCTGGAAAATCCCCCAAGTATAGCGATTCACCGGACAGCATTTTCTTCATCAAGGCTGGGGGAATTTGATTGAAGGTGGCTGCCATTTTCCGCAAACCCGCGCTGTCATTCTCTTTGAGGACAGTAAGTGCCCGATGCAAACCCGCTGATACTGGCACAATCATATTGAGGGTATCCTGAAGTTGGGAGCCAATCTTATTTGACAATTCGTGACGGCGTTCCATGAGAGTCGGGTTCAAGTCAATTTTTGACAGAACCCCTACTGCGTTCATCGGGTTGGCATCTTGCCCTGTAATTTGGTTGAAGGCTTCGAGGAAATCTCGATCAGTGGTGGTTGCAGCCGAACTGCCGATCAGGTAGACAACCGCGTCTGCATCACGCTGTACAACGCGCGTTTCGTTATCATGACGTTCTCGCAGTTGTGAATACAGTGTAAGGAATTCCGCCGTGCGATCCTGATGCTCTTCGACCACTGCGCCTGTTCCAGGCGTATCCACCAGTGTTACGCGTTCCAGATAGGGATTCAGCAGACGGTACTCCAAGCGCTCGATCCCATCGGCGCGTCGTAAAGTTTCTATATCATTTCCCTGGAGTTCATCTAGGAAGGCGCGGTCGACGCACTCTATTCCCCCGCCTCGCCAGTGGCAGATGACCGGATTTTCCAGTTCTGGCGTGCCGTAACTGAAATAATTGATCGTAGCAGTTGTTTCTGTGGTCCCTACTTTGGCAAGATCTTCACCCAACAAAGCGTTGATAAAAGTGCTCTTGCCAGCCTTGACACGCCCCACCACTGCCACTACGCAAGGTTGATAGATTTGCTTGCTCAAGCTTTCTAGTCGGGCAACCAGATCTGCTAAAGCATCAACTGCGCCCAACCGTGCAGCGCCCTCAATGAGAATATTATGTAATTGCTCCCGGTAAGCTTCCATGATGTTTTTCTATTCCACCACCCGTGCCCCGTGATGGGCAAGTATGATGCCAATTGCGAGGTACACTGGATAAGCACAAAGTGCTACCCCATAAGTTGCAACAATTGGTACCCACACTACAAGCCCTCCAACAAGAAAAAATATGGCTGCTTTACCAAATTTGCCAGTAAACAAATGACTGATTCCCCAAATCCCGAGAAATGCCCCAACAATCCCCAAAACAAACACGCCGGTACGAAGTTTATATCCTTTGGATGGAGAATATGCGGGATCATATGTTTTCACCGAATCTGGCACATAGACATCCAGCTCAGGAGAACTTATATTTGTCACCTTTACACTGGCTCTGGCTTCAGCTTCGACAATGACGCCTGATTCATCTTGAGCGGAGACACTCACTTTTTCGGTTTTACCGCGTGAAGCGTGCCTGGTTTCGAAGGTGATCTGGGTACTCTCGCCTGGGCTAAGATAAAAGGGTTTTGCCACCGGTCCACTGCTGGTGCGGACGTTGATATCCACCAGTTTGGTTTCGCCGCTATTGAAGATTATCGTTGTCCAGGTTGCTGTACCGCCACCTTCCAATACTTGCGGGCTGACAGAGAGTGACGCGCCAATACTGGAACGCAACTTGGTTTTTGGAATGGAATGCGTGGCATGAGATATGGGCGGACCCCATTTCCGTTGAGCGCGATATGCTGCGCCAAGAGCCACAGCATAATCCTGATTGCCCCATTTCGTTGGTTCCAATGGTTCCACGATCTCCGAGAGAGTACGGTCAACTAGGGGAACCCGTGAAGCCCCCCCAATTAATACCAGGGTATCTACCGGGGAACCCTTCTCATCGGCGTCTTCGATCATATTGGAAGTCAGTTGTGACGTTTTCCGCACCAGGTCGTCAATCAGGTCTTCGAACTTGGTGCGTTGCACCTCCTGCCTGAAGAGCGCTGGACCATCACCATTGGTAGGATCCAAATAAGCAGAGATGGTGGTGTTTTCCATCGCCGATAGATTCTCCTTGCGCTTCCGGCACTCACGCAAGAAGCGGTGGTCGATCTGCCCTTGGGGATTGATTGCTCGATTGAGTTCGCTGCGGGCGATATCATCGCAGTGATAATACAGGCGTAGATCGAAGTCATCGCCTCCGCAGGCACGGATACCGCTGGGGGGCAAAGCCAATTTGAAAGTTTGATCATCTGGATCATAACGGAGAACAGCCAGATCGAAGGTGCCGCCGCCCAGGTCATAGACCATCAGGTAGCTGCCCACTTTTTGACCATCTTCACTGTAGGCTAAGGCTGCCGCCACTGGCTCTTCCAGCATCTCCACTTCTTCAAAGCCGGTAGCCACAGCCATATCCTCGATTGCCTGGCGTTCCAAAATATCAAATTTGGCTGGACAAGTGATTACCGCGCGTTTAACCTCCTCCTGAAAATGAAATTCCTCGGCATCATGTTTCATTTTTGCCAAAATCTCTTTTACAGCATCGCCTGGTTTTACCATGCGGTTGCCCATGTGAATGCGCGATTTGCTGACTAGGCGTTTGACACTGCTGATAACCCGCCAACGTTCCTCGTCATCACCTAGCTTGTCTTCGGCATATTTCCCCACCAAAGTTTCATTATCGCCAAAATACACCACAGAAGGGGTTTTATATTCCCCTTCAGCGTTGCGCAGGATTTCAGCCTGTTTGGTTTTGGGATTAAACCAGGCCATACAACTATTAGTTGTGCCAAAGTCAATCCCGATCAATGGTTGTTCGGTTATTTGCGTCATGTGAATTTCTCCTTACTCACTACAATTCACCAGTCAAGGCGCTGAGTTCTTCACCAATTGTTTTGAGCTGTGCACCCAGATTATTCCAACCATCCAAGTGCCCTTGGACGATCTCTGCTTCTGCCTGTCGCTGTTTTTCATCAAGGACCAACTGATCGCGCAAAAGATTGATCTCCCCATCGGCTTCCTGCAAACGCTCATTGACGAGGCTATCGAATTGCTGGGTAATCTCTGATGTCACATTTTCGAAAATATCATCTATTCGTGGCTGCAGCAGCTTTTCTTCTGGATCTGGTTCAAGGAAATAGCTGTACAAATCAGTCAGTACCTGTTTCAACTGGTCGTGTAGCTTTTGTTGAACTTCTTGGAACTGGCGGGCTTTGGTTTCTCTCATCGATTTGATAAATTTGAAGATGCCATAGCCAGTCAATAGGATGGTAGGCGCCCAGGCAATGGCACCCAATCCGATGGACACCAGCTTGGCCGCGGCGGCAAAACTGCCCGTTTTAATCACGATTTCCCCACCCGCGAGAGTCAGGGCGGTCGAAAGCCCAATTTCTAACGCTTTGGCCACTACTGTTTGAGCCACGGCATACATACCACCATGGGTGATCAACCCCATAGCCACCGGCATTCCCCCTTTTAGGGTTGCCATACCGTATTTTTCCAAGTTGCGGTCGGTAGCAGAGCGCATTTCAATCCCGGTCACCTGGAGTTCATCACCGAAGGCAGGGGTACTCAGCATAGCTTCACCGGCACACATCAATCCCCCAAAATCATCTTCTAGAGCATTATAAAGTTCCTCTTCGACCAATTGCCAGATATCCTCTACCTCGGTAGAGATGCTGTTCATCAGGCGATTGGCCAATGGTTCTAACTCTTCAATGTCTTTGCATCGATAAATTTCTTCAGAGTATTCACTATATAATGAACCGTCCAAGGCCAGCATGTACTCAAGACTGCCGCGAGCTTTTTTTTGCACACCCTGCACCTTATCTTGCTGTTGTGCCCTGCGCTGACTATTTTCTCCCCATTCTTTCAGGAAGGCTTCCCTGTTATTTTGCAGTTCAGCTATCTGTTGCTCCCGCACTTTATCCGTGGCACTGAGTGCACTAAAGCGGGACTGTAAAACGCCTTCGATGTGAGAATGAAATCCTCCAGCATTTACCGTCGTATCAAACAAACGACCCCAACCCGAGACCCGGTTGAGGAAGGCGGTTAAGGCTTGATTGAGTTCCGGATACTTGCTGGCAAACAAATAATCATCATCCCCTTCTACACCTGCCTTGAGCAAGTTCGTGCTGGAAATCGGCCAAATATCGGTTGTAATACGGTCACCAAATTCTTTTTGCAGAATCTCTTGATTACGTTCCTTGATTTTCTGCCAGTGGGAAGCACGGTGCTGGTCAATCTTGGTTTGGATGATGAAGACACTGCTGGTGCCCTCCAGCACGCGCTCCAGATATTCCAGTTCCTTCTCTACAATTGGTTGTCCGGAGGAAAGCACAAAAACCACTGCGTCGGCTTGAGGCACAAAACGCATGGTGATAAGCGCATGTGCCGCAAATAACGCACCCAACCCGGGCGTATCCAATAAACGTACATTAGGAGGAAGGAAACGGGCAGGGACATCAATCTCGATCCAGCGCAGCATATCGCTAAGTTCTGGTTTTCCTTCCTTGTCAATCACTGTCTGAGAACCGTACCGGGATAAATCTTCAAAAGACACTTCCTGGACTCTTCCATCCTCAAAACGCAGGCGGTAGCTTTTTTCTGACGCATGCTGGATGTAGAACACTTGGCTGGTGGCTACATCCACATCGGTAGGTAACACCTCTTGCCCGATGAGCGCATTGACAAAGGTGCTTTTGCCGCGCTTCACTTCCCCCATCACCAGCACATTGTATTGGTTTTCGATCAGACGTTGGCGCAGGAAGCGTAGCCGCTCTATCTCGCTTGAATCATCGGCGATGGATAAATTGAAGTTGCTGGATCCATCCAGCAATTGTTCAACCACATTGATCAAATCATGCCGGAGAACATCGGTTCGATCCAACATTTGATCATTCATTTTTCTCCTCCTTATGGTCATTATCTTTCGGCACCTGCGAACTGACAACAACCTGGGCGCGGCGTAGAACACGACGCCCTATCGCCAACCCAGGGCTAACGATTTCTATGGGTTGTTCTTGTTGTATGCTTTCTTTTTCAATAGGGAGATGGTAGTAACGGTCGAAGGGAACCTTACCCCGAATTACTTCGACATCTGACCGTTCAAAGATACCTAATAAACGGTCACAAACATGTTCAATTTGTTGAGATTGCTCTGTCGGCAATTGTTTTTTTAGGTGTTCGAGATCATCATAAAGATCAGAGCATTCAGCCACAAAACTGACCCACATACGATACTTAAGCAAACTATCCCCCTTAGGCAACAGACCAATATTTCTCAAAAGGGAGCGGATCTTCGATTGAAAGTCATGCCAATCCATATATTCTCTCCTCACCCAGAAAAATCTTGGATAGTGGCGACTATGATTATGGTTTTATTTACCCAATGAGTTAGCGGGGGATAATTCTATCAAGATTATATAATATTTTTGTGCCTAAATTCAAATAGTAAATGCAACACTCTCAATGAGGAAAGAGGCAAATCACGGTAGCATGATCTCAAGGATCAACTATAAAATACAACAGTTATCAAATCAAAGCCACTTCCCCAAAGATTTACACCATCATCCCCTTCGGTCTGTACTGCAACGCCTCCGCCAGATGCGATGATTGGATATTCTCTTCCCCGGCCAAGTCCGCGATGGTGCGTGCCAATTTCAGGATGCGGTGATAGGCTCGTGCAGAAAGTTGTAGCTGGGTCATTGCAGCCTTAACAAGAGTCTGTCCCTCAACATTTAATTCACAAAACTGGCGGACTTCTGCAACGCGCATATCGGCGTTGGTCATCACCCCATTATTTAAACCAGCAAAACGCGCTCTTTGTTTTTGGCGTGCTGCCTCTACCCGAGCTCGGATATCTTCCGAAGCTTCTCCCCGTCTATTATCAGATAATTTCTCAAAATCCACGCGCGGCACTTCGATGTGGATGTCAATCCTATCGAGCATAGGACCCGATATTCGCTTTTGATAACGAGTTACAGTTTGGTGAGAGCAGGTACAAGCGCGTTCGGGATCTGAGAAGTAGCCGCATGGGCAAGGATTCATCGCTGCAATTAGTTGAAAATTTGCAGGGAATGTCAATGAGCCTTGTGCGCGGCTAATCGTGACTTGTTTATCTTCCATCGGTTGGCGCATCACTTCAAGGACGCGGGAGCCAAACTCTGGGAATTCATCTAAAAACAAAACGCCGCGATGTGCGAGAGAGATTTCGCCTGGGCGGGGCCAATTGCCGCCACCGACCAAACCAGCATGGCTGATTGTATGATGCGGCGCGCGGAAGGGGCGACTTTGCATTAATGGTGTATCTGCGGGGAGTTGATCTGCTACAGAATAAATTCTGGTTGTATCTAGGGCTTCTTCGATGCTCATTTCGGGCAGGATGCTAGGCATGGCGCGTGCTAAAAGGGTTTTACCAGCCCCTGGAGGCCCCACGAGAAGCATATTATGCCCACCTGCTGATGCAACTTCAAGAGCTCGTTTTACATGCTCTTGCCCCTTTATTTCGGAGAAGTCAGTGATATTGTCAGGGATGGGGATCGTGTCTACAAGGGGAGGCTGATGAGGCTGAATTGTTTTTCACCCACGAGATGCCTATATAGCTCCGAAAGTGATTCAACCGGTATCACGTCCAAATCAGGAATGAGGGCGGCTTCTGCTGCGTCCATTTCCGGTACAAATATCCGCTTAAATCCTTGTTCTCTGGCGGTGGCGGCCACCGGTAATATCCCCTTTGAGTGGCGGACGGTACCATCCAGCGAAAGCTCGCCGATAACTATCGCTTCATCCACACTATCGGGCGGAATGAGCATTTGCATCAGTAAAACACCAAGCGCGATAGGAAGATCGTAGGCAGGACCTTCTTTGCGGACAGCGGCGGGGGCGAGATTGACAATAATTCTTTTGCGAGGATAAGGAAGACCGCTATTTTTGATGGCAGCCTGAACACGCTCGCGGCTTTCTTTGACCGCTTGGGTTGGAAGTCCAACAATATCTATACCTTGGGCAATAACCTCGAATTTCTCGTTCCAAGTTTGGGCGTGAGCAGAGATGCGCATCATCATTATTGATGATTACAATTCTTTTTCTCCTCATTAAACTCCTAAAACATAGCATTGCTAAATAATCACAAGCGACAACAATATATGGTGAGAGCAAGGCTGGTTATGCTTATATATGGGCAATAAAAGAAGAAGGGCGTACTCTTCAATCAGGTATGCCCTTCTTCTTTTAAAGCTATCGCATCTGCCCCTCACAAAGAGGGGCTCGGGATACGAGCCTTTATTGAACAGAGATAAGAACGGCTCTAACAGCCCTGCGGAAGAGATAGTCTCTACTGAAGGGGTTGTAGAATTCGCAGGTGACGAGAGTCAGCCAATCATATTCTTCGGATTGGAAAGCCGCGTTGACGTTTTTCTTGGTGACGAGTTTAGATTCGCGCACTTCGTAGGTGTAGGTCAGACCCCACGCCTGGATTTGAACTTGGTCGCCGTATTTCAATGTTTTCAGGTCCGAGAAGATGCCCGGCTGATTGTACACATCCCAAACATGGCCGGTGATGACCGTGTTGCCTGCCCAGGTGGGGAAGGCGGAGCCAGCCAGATAACCGGCGCTGTTGCCGAGCCAGGTAACGTCCCAGCCATCTTCGCTTTGCGGCACGCCGACGATGGGCATGGTCACGTTGAGTTTGGGTATTTCGAGCAGCATAGCTGTGTCGGTGTAGGCTTTGGCGGTTGGCTGTTCGGGGAGCAAGGTGATGACTCCATGTCGGAAGCCGGTTTCGGGCAAGTTCGAGGGCGTGGCGGCGATGGTGTAGCTTTCTCCCGTAAAATCGGCTGTGGCGATATTCCCAGCATCATCCACAACGCTGTCGAGAGCATCGAAGTCAAAATTCAAGCCAAGCGTGCCATCGCCGCTGATGCCGTTGACCGTCACCGTGACCGTCGTCCCGATGGATGCTGAAACGCTGTTGATCGTCCCATTGGCTGTGCCGATGAGCGCTAGTGCAAAATCGCCTGTTTCAATATCGCTGATTGCTTCGCTGAAAGTGACGGTGAAATCTACGCTGGTTGCGTTAGTCGGGTTTCCATCGGCGCGGTCAATGGCGGTGACGGATGGAGCGGCGTCCCGCATGCCAGAGACGGTGATGTCGTAATTCCCTTCGTTGGGATCATCGTTGGTGATGTCCAATTCAAAGCTGAATGTTCCGTCACCTGTCGCAGGGGTATAGGCGACATCAAAGGTGGCGATATTTCCGGCTATTACGGTGAAATTTGTTGAAGAGATGGAATCCACGCTGACGTTAGTGGCGTTTGCGGATGTAATATCCGTGATATTCAAATCACCGCTTCCCGTATTGGCAATGGTATAGGTCAGTGCCACTTGCTGACCGGATTGTTTCGTCCACTGCGCATCCGCGTTGCCGTCGGCAATGGATGTGCCTGCTGGACGCTGGACATCGATTTCAGGTAAATTTTGCTGCAAGGGTATGTTGTTATTGATAATGATCGGATCTCCGATTGCAAGATGGAAATTCCAATAATAAGGATTGTCTCCGCAATCCCAATTGGTCATTTTATTGGTAGCCCCGTCCCTACTGCCGACTCCTACGGCATAAGGATTGGGATCTGTTGGACCCAGATCGAGTGTGCTCGATTGTGCCAAACAACTGTCGCTCAACCTATAACCGGAAGGCGGCGTATAAGATAGCGTGAAATCGCCAGCAGCGGGAACAGTGAATTGATAATAGCCATTTGAGCCGTTATGGATAATATTGACTCCCATAGAAGGAGACACGAAAATCTCTCCACCGGAAATAATGTCCCCGGTCGCTTCGTCATAAATCCAGCCGCTGGGATCATAGCCTTCTGCATCGGCAATGGACGTGTCTGCTGGGTGCTGGATATTGATTTCAGGATCTGCGGGCTTAGCAACAGAAGCATCTCTTATCGTTGCATCGCCGTTTCCGATGAGGAAGGTGTTCCAGGCTAGATTCGGGCGGGCAATTTCATTGCGAGCGGCGCGTGCTCGAATCCGCGGGAAAAATACGCTGATGGTTAAAATCAGCGCCAGAAAGACGTGCAAGGCGTGATATTTTTTGTGAGGATTCATCGCATCTCCTGATTTTTTTTGACAAACAGGTACACAATTCCTTCAAGATGTTTCTTCTTGTACCTCTTACGTAAGTCGGTTTCGCCAAGAGACACAGGAAAATTTAATCGAGATTTTCAGAAAACCTTCTTACTTTACATTCACCAAAACCGCTCTGCCCTCGCAAAGAGACGCTCGGGATGCGGGCTGACTATTCCACTTTTATAAGTACAGCCCTTACAGCCCTGCGGAAGAGATAGTCTCCACTGAAGGGGTTGTAGAATTCGCAAGTCACCAGCGTCAGCCAATCATATTCTTCGGATTTGAAGGCGGCGTTGACGTTTTTCTTGGTGACGAGTTTAGATTCGCGCACTTCGTAGGTGTAGGTCAAGCCCCATGCGTGGATTTCAACTTGGTCGCCGTACTTTAGGCTTTTTAGTTCGGCGAAAAGCCCGGGTTTGTTAAACGAATCCCAAACATGGCCGGTGATGACGGTATTGCCCGCCCAGGTGGGGAAGGCGGAGCCAGCCAGATAACCGGCGCTATTGCCCAGCCAGGTGACATCCCAACCATCGCCAGATTGTGGCACACCAACGATGGGCATACTCACGCCGAGTTTGGGAATTTCGAGCAGCATCGCTGTTTCGGTATAGGCTTTGGCGGCAGGTTGTTGGGGGAGCAGGGAGATGCGTCCATGGCGGAAGCCTGTTTCGGGCAGGGTCGAGGGCGCTAGCGCACCAACGATGAAGTCAATCGTGTGATCACTACGCGGTGCAGTCCATCCATTTAGGACATTTCCCGCGCCATCATAAACTGAGGTCGTGCCGCAAACAAAGAGCCTGTAGCTTCCATCCGGAAGGGCGGTGCCGCCGTTGATATTGGTGTCCACTACGTAAGTGGCTGTGGTGTAGGTAACGCCATCGGTTGTGATTTTCACATCATCGCCCGCTAAACCGCCAGCGCAGGATGTGGTATCGAAGGTTTGATTTGCACCTGCTTCGGCCAACAAGTAATTAGCGGGATTGCTGACATCGCCTGCGTTGGTATTGCCACTTGGGTCTGTCATGGCATCGTTATAGGTCAGGCTAAAGCTATTTGGCCCGCTTCCGCTGGGATAATTTGCATCGAGATCATCGGCTGTAACGCTTGGTGCGGTGAAGTCAACTTCAGAGACAAAAATGTCACTGTCCCCATTTGTATCCCCTGCGACCAGATTGCTGGCACCAGAATCAAAAGCAACATAGCGCCCATCGCCGGAGATGGAGGCAGAACCTGAACCAGAATTCCCTTCTGTTCCGGTGGAATCTATCGAGACGCGCGTGCTATTGCCCGTAATGCGATCGTGGAGAAAGAGGTCTCTCACCCCATTTGTATCCCCTGCGACCAGATTGCTGGCATAGGAGTAAAAAGCAATATAACGCCCATCGCTGGAGATGGAGGGATCGTAAGAATTACGATCCCCTTCTGTTCCAGTGGAATCTATCGAGACGCGGGTGGTAGTGTTTGTGTCGCGGTCGTGGACGAAAATGTCTCTTGACCCATTTGTATCCCCTGCGACCAGATTGCTGGCTACGGATACAAAAGCAACATAGCGCCCATCGCTGGAGATGGATGACGTGTAAGAATAGTTATTCCCTTCTGTTGTTCCGTTTGTATGAATCGAGACGCGGGTGGTGGTGTCCGTGTCGCGGTCGTGGACGAAGATGTCGCCCTGCCCATTCGTATCCCCTGCGACCAGATTGCTGGCACCAGAATCAAAAGCAACATAGCGCCCATCGCTGGAGATGGAGGGATCGTAAGAATCACTATTTCCTTCTGTTCCGCTTGGACCGACCGAGACGCGGGTGGTAGTGTTTGTGTCGCGGTTGTGGACGAAGATGTCGTCTGCCCCGTTTGTATCCAATGCGACCAGATTGCTGGCACTGGATACAAAAGCAACATAGCGTCCATCGCCGGAGATGGAGGGATCCAATGATTCGTCATCCCCTTCTGCTCCAGTGGAATCTACGGAGACACGCGTGGTGGTGTGCGTGATGCGGTCGTGGACGAAGATGTCCAATTCCCCATTTGTATCCAATGCGACCAGATTGCTGGCTTCGGATTCAAAAGCAACATAGCGCCCATCGCTGGAGATGGAGGGATCGTAAGAATCACTATTTCCTTCTGTTCCGCTTGGACCGACCGAAACGCGGGTGGTGGTGTTTGTGTCGCGGTCGTGGACGAAGACGTCCCTGTTCCCATTTGTATCCCCTGCGACCAGATTGCTGGCAGTGGATTCAAAAGCAATATAACGACCATTGTTGGAGGTGGAGGGGTTATTAGAACTGTTATCCCCTTCTGTTCCAGTGGAATCTACCGAGACGCGCTCGAGTACGCCCAGTGCCAGCGCGTTGGTGCTGACAAAAAGTGCAATCAGAAGAACAAAAGCCAGGCTGACAGGGTGTATTTTCTTTGGATATGATTTCATTTCTTTCTCTCTTCCTCTTCTTAGAGTAGCGTTTTTCGTACTCCCATCTCCGATGGGTTTTCTTGTAGTATTTATTCTTTTACTATTTGGCATTTCTGTAGGTTTGATTTATCTCACGTCCACCAATACTGCCCGCACCATCCTTCTGTAATCGTAGCTACCCCAGAGGGTGTTGTAGCTCTCACAGGTGACGAGGGTGACCCAATCATATTCTTCATGTTGAAGGACAGCATCTACGTTGTTCGGGGAGATGATGCGCGTATCGCGGACTTCGTAGGTGTAGGTCTGTTCGCCGAAGAGGAGTATGATGCGGTCGCCATATTTGAGGGTTTTGAGTTGTGCGAAGGGGCCGGGGTTGTTGAAGGGATCCCAGACATGGCCGGTGAGGACAGTGTTACCCGCCCAGGTTGGGTAGGCGGAGCCTGCCAGATAACCGGCGCTGTTGCCCAGCCAGGTGACGTCCCAACCGGTGGGGATCTCGGGGACGCCGACGATGGGCATTGAGAGGTTCAGTTTGGGGATCGAAAGCTGAATGGCGGTATCTGAATACTTAGCGGTAGCAGGTTGGGGCGGGAGCGTCAACGCCACGCCGGGGGAGTATCCTGTTTTGGGGAGGGTCACTTCGCTGCCGTCGCCGCTTCCACTGCCGCTGGATGATCCCTGTACGGTAAAGTCCAGTGAAGCATCTGTGCTGTTATTGAGTTCTATATTTGCATGGTTCTCAATGGAGGTGGTTCCGCAAGCTAAAAGTCTGTATTCGCCCGCAGGCAAGGGGGTATCGTTGTTGATCGTCAGCGTAACGATGTAGGGTCCGGCTTCATCGTGGTCGTCGTAGGAGGCTGAGAAGACGGGGACATTCACGTCGTTGGGGCTGACGCCAGTGGTGCAATCGACGGTGTTGAAAAGACCATCATTACCAGTGTCAAAGAGCAGATAATTGGCAATATTATTCGCAGATTCGGTATTGGCGCTGCCCTTTACATCCATATTGAACTCAAGCATGAGATGGGTGATACCCGATGCGAGGGTGGCATTTTGCGAGGGGAAGGTGTTGGCGCCAAAGACGACTACGGGCGTGTCTGCACCCTTACCCTGAATGGCGAAGGTGTAGGGATTCTCGTCGCTGTCGTCATTGGCGATTTCAACCGTGGCTTCGCGTAAGTTGCCTGCGGATGGTGTAAATTCGATGGTGAAGGTCGTCCCACTGCTGGCTAAAATAGGTGTTGCAGGCGGTATGCTAACGCTAAAATCACCCGCGTTTGCGCCGGTGAGCGTTATTAGGTCGGGGGCAACGCCTGTCAGATTCAGGTCTGTCGCGCCGTTATTCTCGATGGTAAAGGTACGTGAGAATGTCCCCCCTGTGACGACATAGCCAAAATCAGTATGATCGGCTATGGAGGGGGTGTTATCGCCATCGGCGATGCCGATGCTGTTGCCCAGCAGATCCATTTCGGGAACGGTAGTGCCGGTTCCCTGAATATCAAAGGTGTAGGGGTTCTCGTCGTTGTCGTTGTTGGCGATGCTGATGGTGGCCGTGCGCGTACCCGTCGCCGTGGGATCGAAGGTGATCTCGAAGGTGGTCGAGCCGCCGGATGCTACCGGGTCTGTTACCGGTTGCGCGCTGACTGTGAAATCCCCGGCGGTAATGCTCACACTGGGCGTGCCGGTCAGGTACAGGTCTTCGGTGCCGGTGTTCTTGATCGTAAAGGTATGCGTCACCGACCCGCTGTCCACATCCACATTCCCGAAATCGGTGTTGTCCGCCGTCGTCGGGGTGCTGTCGCCATCGAGGATCGATGCACCATTCCCCTGCACGTCGATCTCCGGGCCGTCGGTCACCGTGATCGTGTCACTGCAATCATTATTGGTTGTAATCGACTCATCAATAAGTCCATCGGGGTCTACCTGGCAGATGCCGCCAGAGCGAGGGTTGACGAGCGTGCCTGCTGAATAAGGACTAACGGTAATGTGAACATCGAAGAAGGTTTCATTATGAATGCCCACCTCTGCGCCGGAAGCGGTACACAGAAGATCGTTGCTGCCATCTATGAGGCAAGAGATATTCTCTCCATTTGAAATTTCGTAGGCGCTTACCACCGGAGTGCCATAGAAAGGCCCTGTGGGCAATTCATCTCTGAGAATGATCTCTCCGTCGTTGAAAAATGCTGTTGCTGCGCGATGATTGGAAACTTTTAGGGTCCAAATGAAGGATGTATTCGCTGCAACTGTACCGGCAACATTATTTGTTTTGGAAACACTCAGATCAGCTATAGGTTCACCAAATCTTTGGATGCGGTCTCCATCACGCTCTGATATGTAGATTCTGCCTGAGTTGTCTATTGCTATTCCTGATGGGTACTCGAATTGCCCCTCGCCACTGCCCTCTGAGCCCCATTTGCCAAGAAAATTTCCGTTGCTGTCAAATATCTGTATACGGTGGTTGCCTAAGTCCACGACATAGACATTTCCGGCGCTGTCCAAGGCGATATCCTGAGGAAACTTGAACTCTCTGTTTTCTGCGCCCCAGGAACCCCATTGGCGCAGGAAGTTCCTGGCGCTGTCGAAAACCTGGATGCGATGGTTACCAGAATCTGCCACATAAATATTTCCGGCGCTATCTATTGCCAAACCCATTGGCTTATCAAACTCCCCGTTTCCAGTCCCCGGGCTGCCAATTGTGCGCAATAAGCTTCCAGCGCTGTCAAAGACCCTGATTTCATCGTCAAGCTCACTCGTTACATGGACGTTATCAGCGCTATCCAATGCTATGCCAGTTAACGCTGCGTCAATATGTGGACCCCACCTATCCAGAAAGTTTCCATTGCTATCGAAGATGCGAATATAGTCCAAACCCATACCGCCTCCATACAAACTATTCTCTACTACATAGACATTCCCCGCGCTGTCCAACGCCACATCTCTTGGACCGAAGAATTGATTGTTTCCAAAGCCTTCGGAGCCCCACTTGCGCAGGAAGTTGCCATCGCTGTCGAAAACCTGGATACGGTCGTTATCTGTGTCAGCCACATAGACATCTCCGGCACTATCCACCGTCATTCCACGTGGTGCTCGGAATTCACCATCGCCTCCGCCTCGAGACCCCCAGGTGAGGTGAAAGCTGGTACCGGCGTAAACAACCTGAACAAATACTGAGAAGAGCAAGAACGTTGACAAAATAAAGACGATTTTTGGCGTTTTGAGTGTTTTCTGGTTCATGAGGGTCTCCCTGTAAAAATACAGTCACAAAAAAAAGAAAAGACCACGGTCAATTCAGGCAGGATAGCGGTCTATAGCATTAAGCCCTTTGACGAGTTTTTTTACTCCGAGCTGCGCTGCGAATATCAGCGACCACCCTCTCAGGTGGCATCCCCTTCACCAGATACCCCAACGCCCCAGCCTGCCGTGCAGCGAAAATTCGCTCCTCTTCGGCAAGCTGGCTGAGCATCAAAATGCGGGCGGCGGGGTTCTGGCGGCAGATATTGGCTGTGGCTGAGATGCCGTCCATCTTGGGCATGAGCAGATCCATAAGGATGATGTCCGGTTTCAGGATGCGGGCCTGCGCGATGGCTTCTGCGCCATCGGCAGCTTCGCCGACCACGGTCATATCGGCCTTGCCGTCAATTAACGCTCGTAGCCCGGCGCGCACAATGGCGTTATCGTCTACGATCAGAATGCGGAGTGGGTCTACTGTACAGGATGTCATAGGTCGTATTTGGTGCGTTAAAGCCGAAATGTATGCAACAAAAGCTGAACACATCAAATACTTTATTCGATATTTCCCCTGAACACACTGGTAAAAAGTTGGTTTGAACCTAGCAAAATGCTAGGTTTTGAATTTTATCCCCCGTGTTAATCGCCTAACTTGGCAATTCCCTCCCGCAGGGCATAAAGCACAGCCTGCGTGCGGTTTTCGATCTGTAATTTAGACAGGATATTACTGACATGAAAACGCACCGTCACCGCGCCGATGCTGAGTTCCTGAGCAATGGTTTGATTGCTCAACCCGTGCGCGACCAGTTTAAGTACCTGAGTTTCGCGCTCGGTCAGCGATTCGCCCTTGGGTTGGCTTGGTTGCTGCCCCAAAACCAATTTGCGGGCAACTTCCGGGTGCATTGTTGCCTCTCCACGAGCAACACAACGGATCGCTTCGACCAATTCTTCAGGCGATGTTTCCTTGAGGATATATCCCAAAGCCCCGAGCCTGAGGGCCGAAATGATCTGATGCTCTTCCGCAAAGCTGGTCAGCACCAGAATGCGAGCTGCGGGATTCTCCTCCCGAATGGTCTGAATCGCAGTAATGCCATCCACATTGGGCATGATCAGATCCATAAGGATAATATCCGGCTGCAGCGCGCGCGCCGCTTCAATAGCTTCAGCGCCATCCGTGGCTTCGCCGACCAAAACCATATCGGACTTGCCACCGATCAATGCCCGCAATCCACCCCGCACGATAGCGTGGTCGTCGGTGATAAATACGCGGATGGGTTGATCGCTCTGCTTCTTCATCATTTTGGAATTATAACCTTGACGCGAGTGCCTTTCCCCGCATTCGTCTCTATCATCAAAACCCCACCCAGGGATCTGGCGCGCTCCCGCATTGTGGAAAGCCCTAATCCACCGTGATCTTCGACAGTATTGAGATGGAAGCCGATCCCGTCATCTTCCACTTCAAGGCTTAAACCGTTTTCATCCTCTTCGATGCATATATTGACTTGCGATGCTTGAGCGTGCTTAAGGGCGTTATTCAAGGCTTCCAAAGCGATGTGATAAAGATCGTTCTCGAGGTCTTCCGCCAGATTCACCGAATTCTCGATCTGCAGGTGGGTTTCTATCCCAGCTCGGTTCTCCACAGTTTCCAGACGTTTACGCAGGGCTTCCGCAACTCCTTCATCTGCTAATACCGATGGACGCAGTTCGTAGATCAACAGGCGCAATTCCTTATGGGCTTGCTGGGCCGCATCTCCGAGACTCTCCAGGTACTCATGCACCTGGGCTTCATTTCCGGCACGCACAGAATCGGCTGTCGCAGACGCGAAGAGATTCACTCCGTAGAGCGTCTGGGCCACAGAATCGTGCAAGTCACGTGCCAGGCGTTGGCGTTCGCCCAAGACAGCCAACTCTCTCCGGGCGATCTCGGCATCTACATGCCCGCTGATGTCATTCCAAACGACTAAATGCCCCGAGATGCGGTCGCGCTGGTCCACCAGAGGGGTAATGCGGAAATTATAATGGCGTAGTTCCTCATTCTGTTCAATGGAAAGATTCACCTGAGCGGTATCTTCTTCTTGTAAATACTCGACCAACTCTGGCAAAGAACTCAACACTTGGAGGGCAGGTTGACCAATAACTATGTTTGCATCCACACCCAAGGTGGTGCTTGCCGCAGGGTTTATATCTGTAACCCGCCCTTCTTTATCAAAAACCAGCATCCCATCGCTGATCGTATCCACCAGCATACTACGGGCTGCCGGAGTAAGGTTGAAAAGCCGCTGCCTGAAGATAGCCCAACTGTAGACCAACCCTGTAAAGGCAAAGGCTACGTATGTCAGCGGAAGTTTGGGTTTTATTGTGATGAAAACCTGAATGATATTTGCTACCCAGGGCAAGAAGGCTCCGGCAAGCAGTAGAGCAATTTGTTTGCGGTGTTGTTGAGATGCCTGAATATATAATCGCAGGAGCAGAATGACTCCAAGAAAAATATTGAAGTAGGCGTAAATCACCTCTATCCACCCCCAAGGTCCGCGAATTATAGTATCCACCATCATGAGCGGACCAACGCGCATGAAAGTGATGCTTGAGTAATACCAGCCAAAGAGCGGATCGAGCGCGAGCGCTATCGTCATTATGATCAGCAGAATGGCAACTAGTTTCAGGCGTGAAGGAGGCAGCCACTTCTTCCGCCAACCGGCGTATTCCAAAACAAAGATCAGGAAGTTGAGTGATGTAAAGTATACAATGACTGTTGAGATGTAGAACCTGAAGCGGGCTACGGACTCGGTGGTGCTTAACCAGATAAATCCAAGTGTCAGTGAAGCAGCGACTATAGATAGCATCAGCCAAGCCAGTGGGCGCGCGCCTGGCGTCTCCCGACGCTGCCAGCTATATATAGCGAGCACAAAGGCTACCAGAACCGAGGTAAATATGCTGAAAATATAGAGTTCGAGAGGGGGAGTTTGCAATTGCATTTGAAAAGAGTATAAACGAAATCGTGTTAAATTTCAGATGATATTTTCCCCTGCCCATATTTGCCCACATTCTCTACACCATCATCCCCTTCGGTCTATACTGCAAAGCCTCTGCCAGATGCGATGACTGGATGCTCTCCTCCCCAGCCAAATCTGCAATAGTTCGTGCCAATTTCAGGATGCGATGATAGGCTCGCGCGGACAACTGTAGTTGGGTCATTGCAGCCTTGACAAGTTGCTGCCCCGCATCATCTAATTCGCAAAATTGACGAACTTCAGCGACACGCATATCGGCATTTGTCATCACCCCGTTGTTGAGACCAGCGAAGCGTTCTCGTTGATGTTGTCTGGCACTTTCTACTCTTGCTCGAATATCATCCGAACTTTCTCCCCTTCTGTTATCAGACAATTTCTCAAAATCAACTCTGGGAACCTCTATGTGAATATCAATTCTGTCAAGCATAGGGCCAGAGATGCGCTTTTGGTAGCGGGTGACGGTTTGGTGAGAGCAAGTACAGGCTTTCTCTGGGTCTCCTGCGTAGCCGCAGGGGCAGGGATTCATCGCCGCGATCAATTGAAAATTTGCAGGGAAAGTTAACGAACCTTGCGCGCGGCTAATGGTAACTTGTTTATCTTCCATCGGTTGACGCATGACTTCGAGAACGCGGGAACCAAATTCTGGAAATTCGTCGAGGAATAGTACGCCGCGATGCGCAAGAGAAATCTCGCCCGGGCGAGGCCAATTGCCGCCGCCGACCAAACCTGCGTGACTAATGGTGTGATGCGGCGCGCGGAACGGTCTTAATTGCATTAGTGGAATATCTGCGGGGAGTTGGTCTGCGACAGAGTAGATTCGGGTAACATCGAGGGCTTCTTCGATGCTCATTTCGGGCAAGATACTTGGCATGGCGCGGGCAAGAAGTGTTTTCCCTGCGCCGGGCGGACCCATGAGAAGCATATTATGCCCCCCAGCTGAGGCGACTTCGAGAGCTCGTTTTACATGTTCTTGCCCTTTTATTTCGGAGAAGTCGGTGATATTGCTGGGGATGAGAATTGTATCCACAAGGGGAGGTTGATGAGGTTGGATCGTTTTTTCACCGACCAGATGTTTATATAGCTCGGAAAGTGACTTAACCGGTATCACATCCAAATCGGGGATGAGGGCGGCTTCTGCTGCATCCATTTCTGGAACAAATATCCGTTTAAATCCTTGTTCACGTGCGGCGGCGGCCATCGGCAATATCCCCTTTGAGTGACGGACAGTGCCATCCAGCGAAAGTTCGCCGATGACCATCGATTCATCCACGCTACCGGGCGGAACGAGCATTTGCATCAGCAAAACGCCGAGCGCGATGGGGAGATCGTAAGCGGGGCCTTCTTTGCGAACAGCGGCGGGGGCAAGATTAACGATAATTCTTTTACGGGGATAGGGGAGACCACTATTTTTAATGGCGGCCTGAACGCGCTCACGACTTTCTTTAACGGCCTGATTTGGCAGGCCCACAATATCCATACCATGGACAATAACCTCGCGTTTCTCGTTCCAAGTCGCCGCATAATATTAGTCGAAATAATACTTTTCAGGAAAAAATACTACGCCGATACTCTACCAAAATTTTATATTGGCGATATAGTCACAATAGACAACAACATATGGTGAGGGCTAGGCTGGTTATGCCTGTATATGGAGTATAAAACCAAAAAGGACGTGTGTTCTAATGAATTACACGCCCTTTTTGGTTTTGGGTTTCACCGGTCACTATGTCAGCCATGTAAAGCTCATAACCCACCGGTTCGCAAAAAGAAGAAGAAAATCAGCAATCCTAAGTTGAAATATTTCATTGCAGTACTCAGACGATTAGATTCACACCATCATCGGTTTCTCCCATAACGGTCAAAAAGCGATGCTCGATTTCTGTGACCAGTGGTTCAATTTCCTTTCCCTGTAGAGGAATCTGTCCACCAGCCATCGTGCCATGTCCACCGGCTTTGCCGGGCGGAACAATAAGTTGTTGAATGATCTTGCCTGCATTCTGGCCCATCGGTTCGGTTCGCAACGAGATATGTAGGGTGTCTTCGTGTCGTCCCAGACAAAGCGCGGCATGGGTGTCTTGCAAGCGGATGAGAATATCTGCCATTTCAGCAGCGAAGTCGGGTTGCTCCATCAGACCCAGGCGGGTTACGGTCGCCCGTCCAAACAGGCGGGTTGTATGTAAACCCTGGCTAAAAGCTCGGAAATATTCGCGACTCAAGCTAGCCAGTTCCACCCTAGCTAATTCTTGTTGATCCAGGTGGTGGAGCAATTCTAAAAAGGCAATTTCATCAGCCGGTGAAGCACCCCGCGACAGACTGCGTGTGTCAGTCTTTAGCCCATAGAACATTGCCGTTGCTAGGATTGGATCGGGTTGAATCCCAGCAGCTTCCAGATATTGCAACATCATCGTAACCGTCGACCCCATCTCTGTACGGATATCGACATATGATGCGGTCTCAATCATTTCCCGAACCGGGTAATGGTGATCGATCACAATATGCCTCGGGTGTACCGTATTGAGACGGTTGTTCCCAGCGCCCGGTTGGGTATCCACCTGTGCAACTGCGGTATAGTCCTTCAGGTCAGGCAATATGTCGCTGTGTTCCCATTCAGGGGTTAGGCGCTTGAGCACGGCCTGATTTTCCGCACGGGCAATCAAACCGCTGTAAACGAGTCGGCTGGGGATTCCCCAAGCTTCTCGAAACAGAGTGGCCAACGCTTTGCCGGAAGCCAACGAATCCGGGTCGGGATTATCGTGCGTCAGGATGAGCACCGGACCGGTTCCTGCGATCGAGCACAATCTATAAAGATGGGTTTGTTTAATCGGGTTTGTCAATTGGATAACCAAATTGCTCATTGGATTATTTTAGCAGAAGACCTATAAATAACAGTAACGGATATTTTATAGTATAGCATGCGCGCCTTCTATGAAAGGAATATTGTTTCAAGCAGAGTGGATAAATCCGAGGGCCTAGTGGAGAAATAATGCGAGAGATTTGTTTTCAAAAAATCGTAAAATTTCACACGCAAGGATAGCTTATTGCTTGTATATGGTGATTTTTTTTAGTTAGATCACTATTAGGGATGCATAAAACGCACCATGTCGCACACCTTAAACGGTTCAAGTCGCACAGCTTAAACGGAGTATGCCGCACAGCTTAAACGGCTGATGTCGCACACTTTTTATCAAGGGGGGGGGGAGAAGGCTGGT
>Ga0233437_1000674_pt1 | contig 74058 bp, 65 predicted proteins | sample SI_122_August201_FD_182714 | JGI IMG/M metagenome (GOLD analysis project Ga0233437, IMG submission 182714) | Seawater microbial communities from Saanich Inlet, British Columbia, Canada - SI_122_August2016_200_MG | ecosystem: Environmental > Aquatic > Marine > Inlet | place: Canada: British... | reverse complement strand
GGCAAAAAACATCAAGATTGATTGGCAATTCTCAATCCAAACGGCTCGCACCAAACTCAATTCGCATTATGTGAAGGTTCAATCTGAAAATCAGAAATTCAATATTACTTAGTTTACGGTGTACTTAGACTAAAAACTATCAAAGCGCCTTCTGTGCAGAAACGCCAAAGAGCAGAGCCGCAGCAATATTGCTGCGGCTCTGCTCTTTGGCCGAATATTTGATTTGGCCTATCTCCGGCGGCGGCGTTTCTTTTTCTTGCTGTTAGCAGGTTCTTGCGTGGACGGCGATTGCGGCGCTGCTGCTGGTGTTTCGGGGGCTTTTTGCATGCTGGCCTGCACATCGCTCATATTACGGGGCCTAAAGGTAAACATGCGCGTGACCATGCTCATGCGCATATCGCGCAGCAAATTGGTGAACATTTCAAAAGCACGCGTTTTATACTGCACCAGCGGATCGCGTTGCGCGTAAGCCTCTAGTCCAATCGCCACACGCAGCGCTTCCATCTCGGTCAGGTATTCAATCCACAGGTTAGAAATCACACTCAAAAGCAATTCACGGTAGATAATCGTCAGGGATTGGCGGCCTAACTCGTCAGCAATTTGGGGCAGGATGTCTTCAGCGATGCTGCTGATTGGCTGCGCCTCCACCGCGGTGAAGGATTCTGCCCCGAGACGTTGCATCACCCCGGAGCGAGATTCGGGACTCAGCTCTGTGAGGGTAGCCTCCCCCAAACGTGAAATTTCACTCTGGCCCCATTCTGCCCGAATAGCGGCCTGCGCTCCTTCGAGATGAGCCAGCACCGCGCTTGTAATTTCCTCGGGGGAACGGTGTTCCAACTCCCCGGCTGCCGCGTGGATATACGTCAGCCGCGTGGTGCCCTGCCAGATGCGTTTGTGCGTTTTCTTGTCGAAAGCCTGACGGCGGCCTTGCGGCATCGCCAGAATCAGGCCGAGCAAATCTTTCTCGGTGAGTTGCCCACCGGTATATCTCGCCAGGTTAGTTTGCAGATCGCGGGCGATCAGCCCCGGGCTGGCTTCATCACCGATATAGGTACTCAGGCGTTCGCGATAGATTTTCTGGATAGCATCCATAATCTGTTCGGCGAGTTGATCCCAGGTTTTGCCGCTTAGATCGTTGGGGCTAACGCCGAGTGAATCTTTGAGTACGCGCTCCACCGCACCGATCAGGCGCGTGATCGTCAGCGCCTGAATAACTTCTTGCACGGCTTTGTAGAGCTGATCGCTGACCGCATCGGGGTTATCGCGCAGTTGGCGGGCGAGATCGGGGGCAATCTGTACGGGGATGCGCAACATTTCGGCCAGTTCTTGCGCCAATTGCTGCGGGCTGCGGGTATCGGTTTCATCTTCCAGGCCCAGCCCATCGATGAATATATCCAGCAATTCCAGGCGCTCGTCAATCAGGGTTTGCATACTGATCTGATTGCTTTCCAGCAATTCATCTACTGTATGCAGCAGATGCGCTTCCTCGGCCTGGATGGCGCGCCGGGCGAGATCGAGCAGCGCGGGTTGGGTTGCCTCGGGGGAATGTTGCGCGGGGCCTAAACTATCGCATAAAAGTTTCAGCGTATAAGATGGGAAAATGCCTGTTGTGAGTGGAATCGAGGGTTGAATTTGTTCCAGCCAGGAGAGCAGTTTCCACGGGCCTTCTTCGTCGTTGAGGGCTTCGGGCACACGGCGCTGAATTTCTTCGCGCAGCATCCCGGTAACATCTTCGCTGAGATCATCTTTCGTGAGAATGCGGTCGCGCTGGGCGTAGATTTTTTCGCGCTGCGTGTTGAGCACATCATCATATTCCAGCAGGTGCTTACGCACATCGAAGTTGGCCCCCTCTACGCGAGATTGGGCCTGTTCGACAATGCGGCTGACGAGCTGATTGGTGATTGGCATGGCTTCATCAATATTCAGCCGTTCCAGCATCCCTTCCATTTGCTGCCCGCCGAAACGGATCATTAATTCATCTTCCAGCGAGAGATAGAAGCGCGAAGAGCCAGGGTCGCCCTGACGGGCGGCGCGGCCGCGCAACTGGTTGTCGATGCGCCGGGCTTCGTGACGCTCTGAACCAACGACGTGCAGACCGCCGAGATCGCGCACGCGCTTTTTCTCATCCATATACTTTTTGAAATATTCAATTTCAGTGCCGTAAATGCCGAAGTCGGTTTCGCTGAGGGGTTCCAGCGCGGCCAGACGCGCTTCTTCGGTCATATCGTAGGGTTCGTCGTAGCCGTTGCGCTTGAGTACGCGGTTGACCGAGGCCAGGATTTCTTCGGCGATTTCACCACCCAATTTGATGTCGACACCACGCCCAGCCATATTGGTGGCAATCGTCACTGCGCCAAAAGCCCCTGCTCCGGCGATGATCTGACTCTCTTCGGTGTGCTTGCGGGCGTTGAGCACCTCATGGGGGATACCAGCCTGCAACACCGTAGTCAGACGGTCGGCGTGCTCTACCTTCAGGCCAAAGATGCGCAGCAAGCGCGGTAAATTTTTATCGTCATTCGGTGTCAACGACATATCTAGCGAAGATTCTTTGACCACCTGGCGCATATCGTGGGTTTTAAGTGCGTTCAGGGGTTGGTTGAGCGGCATTAATGCCTGAATCTGGCGGCCATCTTCGACGTTGCCAGTTTGTTCAAACCAGATATCGCGAATCAGCAGGGTTTGCGTCAGCTTGCGCACCAGCGCACCCTGTAAACGCGCTGAAATGCGCTCTGATAGGTCCACTGAAGTTGTGCCCAGCAAAATGGGCCGCCCGATGACGTGATACGTGATGACTTCTTGCACAAGGGCGCGCAATTTGGCATCTTCAGTGCGGTAGATCACATCGGGGTAATCTTTGCGTTTCCAGAAGGCTTGCTTGCGCTCGGGGTCGGAGACATAGGCGTAATAGGTGTATTTATAGTTGTATTCGTCGCGGTCTTGCAAGGTTTCAAAAATCGAATCTTCGCGGGCGGCTTCGTAATCCATATTGGAGGGCATCGCCAGCGCTTCCAGATCGTAGATCGTGCTGAACTCTTCGGCCTCGGTTACGGCGGTTCCAGTCATACCGGAGAGTTTTTCGTACATTCGGAAATAGTTCTGAATGGTGATGGTGGCGTAGGTGATATTCTCGCTTTCTACCGGCACGCCCTCTTTGGCCTCCACCGCCTGATGCAGACCGTCCGACCAGCGCCGTCCGGGCATTAGCCGCCCGGTGAAGTGGTCTACAATAATCACCTTGCGCGCCTGCACAACATAATCCTTGTTGCGCTTGTAGATATATTCGGCATTCAGGGCTTGCTGCAAATAACCCATCAGGCGCGCCTGTTCGGGGGTGATATCTTCGGGGCGGTCCGGATCGCGCAGCGCCAGACCCAAAATTTGCTCCACATGCGTTTCGCCGATTTGTGTCATTGAAATATTGCGGTCGCGTTCACTGATGTCGTAGTCTTCGGGGTTGAGCTGCCGCACCACGCGCGCCATGCGCTCGTAGTTGTCGCTATCTTCATGCGATGGCCCGGAAATAATCAGCGGCGTGCGCGCTTCGTCGATGAGCACATTATCCACCTCATCAATGATGGCAAAATAATGCCCGCGCTGCACACGCTCGGCCAATGTCATCTTCATATTGTCACGCAGATAGTCGAAGCCAAACTCGTTGTTGGTGCCGTAGGTGATGTCGGCGGCGTAGGCTTCTTCGCGCATGACCATTTCGAGTTGATGCTGGTCTTCGTGTGGCGAAGATTTTTCAAGATCGACCATAAAAGCTTTGCGGCCATGTTCGGTGCGCGAGGCCATTTGCAGCACGCCTATGCTCATGCCCAGCAGGGCGTAAATCGGCGCCATCCAGCGTGCATCACGCCGGGCCAGATAATCGTTGACCGTGATCAGATGAACCCCGCGCCCAACCGGGATTCCATCGAGAGGGGTAAACTGCCAAATGGCAGGATCGGCGCCCCACTTTTGGGTGGCTTGCTGCTGCCAAAGCGGATTCAACTCGAGGGCATTCAGATAAATCGGCAACGTCGCGGTAAGGGTTTTTCCCTCCCCGGTGCGCATCTCAGCCACTGTGCCCTGGTGCATCGAAATCCCGCCGACCATCTGCACATCATAATGCCGTAGGCCAATCGTTTTCTTGCTGGCCTCACGCACAACAGCATATGCCTCGAAGAGTAAATCATCCAGGATTTCGCCCTGTGCCAGACGCACGCGAAATTCGTTGGTCTTATTACTCAGTTCGGCTTCGCTGAGAGCCTCGTATTCTGGCTCTAGCGCGTTAATTTGCTCGACAATCTGCTTGTAAGCGTCAATTTGTTTTTTCTGTGGATCCCCGCCAATGGCTTGGACAATGCGTTTAAACATAGATTCCTCTGTTAGATATTGTTTTTAACGCAAAGTCGCCAAGACGCGGAGACGCAAAGATTTTCTTTATTGTCTTTGCGCCTTGCCCCTTTGCGTCATTGCGTTGAATTTTTTACATTTGAAAAGAATCGGCGCGATTATAGCATAGCTACCCTCACCCCGTCTCGCTCCGCTTGACACGCCTCCCCCCGGGAAGATGGCCTGGTGGTGATGGAGGAATGATATAATCTCGCCCATGAGCAATGTCGAAACCGCTCCAGCCTCCGCCAACCGCCAGATCGCCCGCGCCGCCGGGTTGGTCATGGCGGCTTTTGTTTTCAGCCAGTTGGCGGGTTTGTTGCGTCAAATTTTTGTCGCCAATGCCTTTGGCACTAGCCCAGAGATGGATGCTTTCAACGCGGCCAACCGCGTTGCCGAGACGCTCTTTAATCTGGTTGCTGGTGGCGCGTTGGGGTCGGCGTTCATTCCCCTGTTTACCGATTTGCTAACCAAAAAGCGCCGCGACGAAGCCTGGCAACTGGCCTCCGCGGTAGGCAATTGGGTGCTGATTGTGCTCAGCGCGCTGAGCATCCTCACCGCCATTTTCGCCCCCCAGGTTGTGCGTTATATTCTCGCCCCCGGTTTCGCCGCTGACCCTGCTCAGGAAGCCCTCGCCATTCACCTCATGCGGCTGATGTTGCCCTCGGCGGCCATCTTTGGCCTCAGCGGGTTGGTGATGGGCATCCTCAACTCGCATCAGATATTTTTTGTTCCCGCTCTGACCCCCTCGATGTACCAGATCGGCATGATCTTCGGTGTGCTGGTGCTCTCCCCGCGCATTGGCGTTGATGGTTTGGCCTGGGGCGTAGTGCTGGGAGCGGCGGCGCATCTGCTATTGCAAATCCCTACCTTGCTTAAGCGGCGCGGCACATACACACTGACCTTGGGCCTGAGAATGGCTCCCGTGCGCGAAGTCATGCGCCTGATGGGGCCGCGCCTGCTGGGTGTGGCCGTGGTGCAATTGAACTTCTGGGTTAATATTCGTCTGGCATCAACGATGCCGGAGGGCAGCGTCACCGGCCTGGCGTTTGCCTTCATTTTGATGCTGATGCCGCAGGCCGCCATTGCTCAATCGATTGCCACGGCGGCTATGCCTACCCTGGCGGCGCAATACTCGCGCGGCCAACTCGATGAAGTGCGCGGTTCGCTGGCGGCCAGTTTGCGCGGTGTGCTGCTGCTTTCCATCCCTGCCGCCGTGGGGCTGATTTTACTGCGCGGCCCGATTATCACCATTCTCTACCAGCGCGGCGAATTCACTGCCCATTCGCGCGAGCTGGTATCCTGGGCGCTATTGTGGTATGCCGCCGGGCTGGTTGGTCATTCCGTGATGGAAATTCTGGCGCGCGCCTTCTACGCTTTGCACGATACCAAAACTCCTGTCACAGTGGGCATCATCGCCATGAGTTTGAACGTGGTTTTTAGTTTTGCCTTTGCCGCGCTTTTTAGGCGCATCGGCTGGATGCCCCACGGCGGGCTGGCGCTGGCAAATTCACTGGCGACCGCCCTCGAGACCGTTGGCCTGTTCTTTCTGATGCGCCGCCGCTTGAACGGCCTGCAAGGCGGGCGCGTCTGGCAGGGCGCGTTGCAAGCGGGTATCGCCGCTGTCGGGATGGGCCTTTTCCTGTGGGGCTGGCTGGCTTTTTTCAGCGGGCGCTCTGCCTGGCTGCTTGGCGGCGCAGGAATCATCATCGGCGGGGCAATCTATGCCCTGCTATTGCTCGTTTTGCGTGTGGATGAACTTCAGATGGTATTGAAATTCATCAAGGTTAAACTTAACGCCAGGGCGCAATGAGACGCGGCGACGCAAAGTTTTAACATTTTTTCTTTGCGTCTTTATATCCTGGCGACTTTGCGTTAATCATTTGACCAATCCCTCAGATTGCTCTATACTCAAAACAACCAGGAGCAAATAATGAAATGTTGGCAATGTGAAACTGAAGCCCGCGGCGTGTGTCGTTTTTGCGGGCGTGCCGTGTGCAAAGCTCACGCCCAAACCATGAACTATATCGTCAGCGTGTACCCCAGCCAGAGCAAAAAAGTGCTCAAGTCGCTGGTCGTCGCTGATGCCGTTTTCTGCGGGCAGTGCAAGCCGCAACCCGAACCCCTCGAAACGCCCTATTTAGACTGAAGACGGAGGACAGATGACGGGAGCGCGCATAAGCTGGGAGTTTCCGGCAGGCGAGTCGCATACGCTGGAACTTGCCAACGATATCACCATCATCGGGCGTGGGCGCGATTGTGAGATCGCCCTGCTTGACGAGCGCATCTCCCGCCAGCATAGCGAAATCTACTTTGATGGTGAAGCCCATCTCGTCTCGGATTTAGGCAGTTTTAATGGGACCTATTTAAACGGGGAAATGCTGGGGGATGCGCGTCCGCTCGAAGATGGCGACCAACTCCAAATCGGGCCTGTCAGACTCCTGTTCGAGTTGGCAGCAGCCTCTGAGGTTGATCCACGCTCCACGTTGGTTGTCCCCGAATCCAACCTCAAAGCTTATCTTGAAATCCCCGATGGCTTGCGCATCGAATTAGATAAAGCGAAAACGGTTATCGGGCGCAACCAGGGCTGGGATGTGTGCCTGCCCGACCGGGCGGTTTCGCGCCCCCATGCTGAAATTGAGCGCCGCGGCGACGAATTTGTACTGCGCGACCTGGGCAGCGCTAACGGAACGCTACTCAACGCCACGCGCCTGGAAGCCCCGTCCACGCTGAAAGATGGCGATGAGCTGGTCTTCGGCGCCGAGACGATCATCTTCCGGCTGGAGCCAGCGTGAACGTTTGGCTTCAACTCGAAGTGGATCGCGCCCCCGCGGGGCTGGGGATTTGGGCCGCGCTGGCCGAGCGTCCCGGTGGCTTGTGGGGCGCGTTGGAAGGCGAAACGCTGCTCATCGAGAATCGCCGTGTGGGGGATATATGGCATGAACTTAACGACGAAACTTTAATCATCCGCCCGCGTCGCAACCTGTGGCAAGCGTTGGCGCAAATACCGCTCGCCGCGCGGCACGGCATGGGTATCTGGGCGCTGGTTGGCGATGAAACCTTGGCGGTTGTGCCGCCCGAAGCCAGCCTGTGGAGCGCGGCCGCGCAGGTTGGGGATGTGTCGCTGCGTAAGCCGGCGCGGCGTTTGGGCTGGGCGCTCAAAGCGTTGCAGACCGCCGCCGGGGAAGATTATTTTGTGCTCAAGAATACGCGCTCCGGCGCATATTTACGGTTGACCGCAAGGCAGGTATTCTTGTGGAATTTGATGGACGGGGCGCACAGCCTGCGCGATCTGGCGGTGGCCTATTATGCTGAATACCGTGCCCTGGCTCCGGAAGGGTTGCTCGAATTTTTGGGGCAATTGGAAGCCAACGGATTTTTGATTGCCGCCCGCGGCGATATTTACCAACAGACGGCGCGTTCGTTGGGGCAAGGGCGCGCCCGGCGGATGTGGCAAAAACTGGTGCGCGCTTTCACACAGACTACCTTTTCAATTCACAATATTGATGGCCTGCTGGCGCAATTTTATGCCGGTGGTATTTTTTTGCTTTATACCCGCGTGGCGCAGGTGTTGATGGCATTGGTCACGCTGGCAGGATTAGGAGCGTTTGGCTATCATGCTCTCAACGGCAATTTTTCGCTGCTACGCGGCGCTAATGGGGAGCTAACCCCGGGGCTGATTGGCCTGTATCTGGCGCAATTTTGCGCTATCCTGCTGCACGAAGCCGCCCATGCCTTCACGGTCAAGCATTATGGCCGTCAGGTGCGCCGCGCCGGGTTTATGTTCTATTTGGGGATGCCCGCGTTTTTCGTCGATACCGGTGACATTTGGATGGAACCGCGCAAGCCGCGGATGCTGGTTTCGTGGGCGGGGCCATACGCGGGGTTATCCCTCGGGGGACTAAGCAGCTTGCTCATTTTTCTCGTCCCCTCCCCGGCCTGGTCCGGGTGGCTGTTCCAATTTGCGTTTTCCTGCATCTTGCTCTCTTTTGTCAATCTCAATCCGCTGCTGCGTTGGGATGGCTATTACATCCTGATGGATTGGCTTGAAATGCCCATGCTGCGCGACCGCGCCTTTGGTTTCATCCGCCGCGGGTTATGGAAAAAGCTCTTCGGCGGCGAATCCTTCTCACAAGATGATAAAATCTATACGATCTTTGGATTTCTCTCCCTGGCCTGGACTGTGATCGCTATCGGCGCGTCGCTGTGGGCCGGGATACGCTTTATAGGAAATTTATAGTTTCACCGCAGAGACACAGAGCGCGCAGAGATTTCTTGTATGTGGAGAGTGTCTCTCTGTGTTTCAAAATATCTCCGTGAATTCCGTGTCTCCGTGGTAGAAGTTTTTAACAATGTGGACTCCTGAACACGAAGAAAAACTCATCGAAAAAGCCCAGCAGGGCGATCAGGCCGCTTTTGGTGAACTTTATGATCACTATCTCACCAAGGTCTATCGCCGCGTGTATGCGCTGGTGCCGGAGAGTGATGTTGAAGATGTTACCCAGGAGATTTTTATCTCGGTGGCGCGCTCGTTGAGCGGTTTCCGCGGCGGTTCAAAGTTTTCAACCTGGTTGTACCGCATTGTCAAACGGCGCGTAGCCGATTATTACCGTAAGGGTGAGCGCCAGGTGGAACAGGTCGAATTCGAAAAGGCCGATCACGTCGCCGGGGCGAATCCCTTTGGCGATAAAGCCGATGAGTTGCTCTTGCGCCAGGCTATGCGCGCCCTGCCAGAGAGTCACCGCGAGATTATTCTGCTGCGCCTCGCCGAGGGGCTGCCCTTTCAGGATGTCGCCGAACGTCTGGGCATCCAACTGGGCGCGGCAAAGGTGCGTTTTTATCGCGCCATCACCGCCTGCCAGGAGCAGATTGCTCAACTTGAGGCTGGTGTTACTTTTTGACGATCGCCAGCGACTAAAATGATGACAAATACAACGCAAAGGCGCCACGAAGCGAAGTCGCAAGGAAATAATTGAAAATTTGGCGTCCTTGCCCCTTTGCGCCCCTGCGTTAAAACTGAATTGTTTTTAGAAACTATTATGACTTCACTGCAAAAAGGGTACAGGACCCTCCTCAAAAAGCAAAAAGTTTCATATAATCGCAGTATGTTCAAGAAAAACACCAAACACCTGCAACCGGCCCTGATCAGTGCAGCCAGCGAACTACCAGAAAAGCAATTGAAGCTGTTGAAAAGATCATGGGCGCATAGTTTTTATCACGAATTCTTCTGTCGGATCGACGAAGAATTCTTTGCGGTCTTGTATTCCAGCAAAGTCTCCCGGCCAAATGTACCCGTGAATGTGATGGTGGGGCTGGAAGTGCTGAAAGCCGGTTTTGGCTGGAGCGATGAAGAGTTGTATGAGAACTACTGCTTCAACTTGCAGGTGCGCTATGCCCTGGGGTATGATCGCTTGGGGGATGGCGATTTTGCGATCCGCACGCTGTATTACTTCCGGGAGCGGTTGAGCAAGCACTACCTGGAAAGCGGGGAAAACCTGCTGGAACAGGCCTTCGAGCAGGTCACGGATGCCCAACTACGGGATTTGCAGGTACGCACTGGGATGCAGCGGATGGACTCGACCCAAATTGCCAGCAACATTGTGGATACCAGCCGTCTGCAATTGCTGGTGGAAGCCATCCAGCGGGTGCATCGTATCATAAGTGAAGCCGATCAGCAGCGCCTGGTGGAAAGCTTCGAACCATACATCAAGGGCACAGCCGGGCACTACACCTATCGAGTGAAGGGCAAAGAAGCGGTTCAGGAACATCTGCAACAAGTCGGTGCTACCATCAACCATTTACTGACAGAACTGAAAGATGGTTATGCCGACGATCTTGCCTACCAGGTGCTGGAACGCATCTTTGTAGAGAACTTCAACCTGGTCGAAGATGGGGTCTGTCCCAAAGAGAACCGGGAGTTGGCTTCTGGCATTTTGCAATCGGTGGATGATCTGGAAGCCAGCTATCGTACCAAAGGCAATGCCCATTACAAGGGCTATGTCGCCAACCTGACCGAGACCTGCGATCCGCAAAATGATCTCCAATTGATCACCAAGGTACAGGTCGCACCCAACAATGTCGACGACAGCCAATTGCTGGCAGAAGCCTTGCCCAATTTGCAGGAACGTAGCGATCTGGATACCCTGCTGACCGATGGCGGCTTTGGCGGAGAAGCCAGCGACACGGCTTTGGATGGTCAGGATATCAAACTCATCCAAACCGCCATCCGTGGTCCCAAGCTCGACAGCCACCAATTTCACCTGGCGGACTTTGACATTCACTTCGATCCGCAAGGTACTCCGTCAGACATCACCTGCCCCTACGGGCAAAAGGTACCCATCATATCTGCCAGGACAACAGGTTTGCAGGCTCGTTTTGACCCGGAGATCTGCACTGCCTGTCCTTTCCACCAGCAAGAACGTTGTCGCACCCAGCCTCAAAAACGAGACCCACGGTACCTGCTTGCTTTCACGCCCAAACAAGTCCGGGCGGCCCAGCGGCGCAAGCATTTTCTTGAACACCTTGACCACGGGCAAAACTTACGAGCGGCCGTCGAAGCTACAGTACGCTCCGTCAAGCATCCTTTCAGGGCCGGAAAACTGCCCGTTCGGGGCCAATTTCGGGTTTCCTGCCTGATGATTGCTTCCGCAATCCATGTTAATGTGCGCAGAATTTGCCGCTATCGCAAAGACAATTTTTTGTTTTCTCATTTCTTTGGTTTCAGCAAATCCGTTTTTCAACCTCAAGCCTATGCTGGGCTTGTGTTCTTGCAGTAGGGTCTATTATGTCTAAGAAAAAAGACCCCACTCAGCTCGCCGAAGCACTGGCTGCCCTGACCGACCGCACTCTGGCCGGGGAAGATATTTCTCCCGAAGAAGCCCAGGAACTCGGTGCAGCCGCTCAAACCCTTCAACGCCTGAAAGCGGCCGCCATCGCTGAACCTGATCCGGCTTTTGCCATCCGCACGCGCAATTTGGCGATGGCGGCCTTGCCGAAGGCCAAAGCGGGCATTAGTGAGCGGTTGCAAGAAGTTATCAGCCGTCTCATTGGTGATGAAGACTTTCGGCGCAATTTCTTCGCTGCGCCAGAAAACACTCTGCAACGGGCCGGTTTCCAGCTCTCACCTGCCGAAATCGCCGCCCTCAAAGAGATGGAACCCGAAAATCTCGAAGAATGGATCAGCGACCTCGACGAGCGCATTAGCAAATCAGGATTGCTATAAAAAAAATTAACGCAAGGGCGCAAAGAAACAAAGAAGAACTTTGCGACTTTGCACCCTTGCGGCCTTGCGTTATGAACTTACGCCAATCTATCCGTCCCAACGGTCTTCGCCTCATCGTCATTCCCCGGCTCGGCACGCGTACTGTCGCTGCCCGTTTTTTTGTGCGCGCCGGTAGCCGCTACGATGGCGTACAGCCCGGTTTGGCGCATTTTACCGAGCATTTGCTATTCAGGGGCCAGACCAAATTTTTTGCGGATATCGAGGCCCGCGGGGGAGAACTCAACGCCCAGACAACACGCGAATACCTGGGGTTGTTCACCGTCACGATGGGGAACGATCTGCCCCTAGCGTTGACTCTGCTCTCGGAGTTGGTATTACGGCCAGAGTTTTCGTCGGCCAATTTTCTCGCCGAGAAGTTGGTTATCGCCGGGGAAATTGAACAAGCCCGCGACCGCAGCAGCGTGCTTTACGATCATTTTCAACAACAACTTTGGGGGGCGGAGCATCCCTTTGGCAGGCCGGTACTTGGCACCCCGCGGGGACTCGCCGCGCTGGAATTACCCCACGTAGAAAAATTTTATCGCCAGCGATTTGTGGGCGGCAATGCGGTTTTGGTTATTTGCGGCGATATTGACGGTCCCCAGGCCCAATCTTTGGTCGCCGAAGCCTTTGATGAACTTCCCGCGGGGCCAGCGCAACCCCCGGAAGCCCTGCCCGAAACCCCGCGTGGATCGCGTGGTGCACAGATTTCACGCAACACCGGGCGCAATTATTTACTCGTTGGCGTGCCCACGGGGGGGCTGAAACACCCCGACCGCAGCGCGTTGAAAATTATCGAGCTGGCTCTGGGCATGGGGGCCAGCGGGCATCTATACCGGCGCTTGCGCGACGAGTTGGGATTGGTGTATTCAGTCAACGCGGTTTCATCGGTGTATGAAGATGCAGGGTATCTGGCGGTTCAGGCGGTTTGCGCCCCGGAACAGGCAACTACCGTGCAGGATGCGATTTTCGATCTGTGGGTGGAAATCATCGAGGCAGGCATTGCGCTCGATGAAATAGCCGCGGCCCAGGGGAACTACGCCGGGAAGCTGGCGCGCCGTTTTGAGACCAATCTTTCGGTGGCAGGCATCTTCGGGATTGAAGCCCTGTTACATGAAGTGGAACCCTTCGAGGCAGCCATCGCCCGCATCAACGGAGTCACGCGCGAGCGAGTCCGCCAGGCGGCGCAAGCCTATCTTCAGGAAGATCGAGCTGTGGTCGTATCATTGGGGCCATCCTGATAGAAAGTGCATCAAAAAAACTCCCGAATATTAGTGTATTCGGGAGTTTTTTGATGGGGCTATTTCTGCGTTGCGCCGAGTTGATTGAGTTGGTGATAGGGGATGTCGTCATCGGGCGGGGGAACGTAGTCGTCGCTGCCGCTCAGGTTGGGATCGCCCAGGAAGTGGCCGGAGTCATCGTCGCCATCTTTATCGCCGGGGGTTTTGCCGCCGCTCTTTGCATGGCCGCCTGCCAGCACCGGGTGAACTTTGCCGGATTCCCGATCCAGGCCGCCGATTGGGGTTTTGGGGTCGGGGTCTTCGCCACTGCTCCAGACACCTGTGTAAGGTACGGGCTGATCGCCATCCAGCGTCATGCCGCGTTTGGAAACTTCAATATCCCCGTAATCTTCCCAATAGAGCTGATACTGAGAGCCGTCTTCACATTCGACAATGATGTTGCCATCTTTCGAAACTTCGCTGTATTTGCTCACTCGCACTGCTTCGCGCTGGCAACTTTGGTTTGAGCTGCCCTCAACGTGATTGCCGTCCACCTCACCCCAATACTTGGATTTGCCTTTGCCCTTCGATCCGGATCCGTAATTGCCGACGGGTGGCCCACCGCCGTTAGTTTTGCTGCCCTGGGGCATTTTTCCCTGACCGCTGCCCGGCAAATTTTTGCCGCCACCGGGGTAGAGTGCGCCATCTTTGCCCATTCCCACGGGTAATTTTCCTTGTTGCGGCAAATTTTCGGGGCCGAGACGCTGGGGGTCAAAATCTTTACCCACTTTATCACCGGGGGTATTCTCCTTACCAACTGCTCCCGTGGTCACCGGCGTTTCCCCATCAAATCGATAAACCGGATCATTGCCATCAATTTCGCTGGCGGGAACTTGTTCAGCAGGCTGGCCGGAATCTTTGGCGGCGGCTGTCACAGCGCCGCTTTGGGTCTGGACGCGGCCTTCGCCATCCGTAGTTGTTTCCAGCATCGTATCGCTGTCGGATGAACTGCCGCCCGATGGATTACTCTGCTCACCGCCATAGCTTTTGCCAGTCAGCGGGTCCTGGGCAATCTTGGGGCTTTCTTGTGGAGTACCCGCCATTTCGGGTGGGCTGAGGGTTGCGGTTTCACTTTCGGCAATTGCCGCGGTTAGCGTGCTTTCAACGGCTTCAGCCTCAGTGAAGTTTTGGGTCTCTTCGATGCGTGTACCGGGTTCGTGGGCGGCTTCCTGGATGCTCTCAATTTCTACCGTTTCCACAACCGTGGTGGTTTCTACATTTGCCTGGGGGGAAAGTTCAAGATCGTTCATTTTGCGCTCCTTTTGGATTAAGGCTGTTCATCTGTTTAGTCGCTGTGGCGCGCAAAAAAGTAACAAAATTAAAACAAGGGTGTATGTAGCTCTACAACATACACCCTTGTTTTGGGTAGTATCCAAAAAGGCTGCTTTTTACGCGTTATCGTCCCCGTAAACAAAAAGATCGCCGATGGATTCGCGCATATAGTTGTAACGGATCGCTTCACCAAAGATATGCCCTACAGGGAGTACGGTCAGCTTTTGGGGCCGGTTTTCTTTGGGGATTGGCACGGTATCGGTGATCACAATATCGGTAATTTCAGAAACCGCGGCCAGTTTATCTAATCCGCCGCGCACGAAAACACCGTGTGTGCAGGCCAGCCAGATTTCTTCAATGCCATTTTCGATCAGATGTTTCGATAGCTCCAAGATTGTGCCGCCGGTGGAGATTTCGTCATCATAGATCAGGGCTTTTTTATGCCCGCTAAGTTGTTTGCCCACAATACCGGTAAAGGCAACTTGTGAATCTGAAATGCGCTCTTTATTCCCGGCGGCCATCGACAGCCCCAGGTTTTTGGCAAAGCGCGCGGCCGATTTGGCCGTGCCCATATCTCCGGCGATGACGATGGTATCCGAAAGGTCTTTTTGCCGGAAGTAGTGCATCAGCACCGGACGACTGCTGAGTGGGTCGGTGGGAACGGGGAAGAAGCCATGCACCTGAGGGGAGTGCAGCATCATCGTCATCACATGCGTGGCCCCGGCAGTGTGCAGCAAATCGGCAATCAGGCGCGCGGTGATCGAAATGCGCGGTGCGTCCTTCTTATCGGAGCGAGCAAAGGAAAAATAAGGAATGATGGCGTGAATTTCGCGCGCCGAAGCGCCTTTGGCAATATCGAGCATCATCAACAACTCAACCAGATGATCATTGACCGGCGGGCTGAGGGTTTGCACAATGTAGACGTTGCGCGAACGCACGCTGGCACCGAGCTGAATATATAAATTATCATTGCTAAAACGACTGACATGCGTGTCGTCCAGCGGCACGCCAACATGCCGGGCAATATCGGCGGCTAACTCCGGATGCGAGCTGCCGCTAAAAAAACGTAGTTCATTGAGGTCAATATGATTCAAAATGATTCCTTTGTTTGACTTACTTGTAACGATATGCGCGGTCCTCCGGTAATCCCCGTGGAGTTTCTCACAGTAGTTCCCAAAGAGCCACATGCGCGATTATAAAACGAATAGTGAATTAAGGTTATAATTTGGGAATATTTTAAGCAAGCAGATTTGTTTACGCGGTTCATCTGCATCTGTAGCGGTGTGGCTCTGCGTAAATAATTATATTTTCAAGGAGGCTTGAACGTGGCATTACCCAATTACGCATATTTTGAAGGTAAGATCGTCCCATATGGTGAAGCAAAAATTGGTATTCTCACACACGCGTTGAATTACGGTACCGCTGCTTTTGGCGGTTTGCGCGGTTATTGGAATGAAAAAGAAGAACAGCTCTTTCTTTTCCGTCCGCGCGAGCATTTTCTACGACTGCTGAATTCGGGTAAATATCTTTGTGCAGAACTGGAGCATACCCCCGAAACGCTGACACAGGTGGCCAAAGATTTGCTGCGCGCCGAAAGTTACCGCGAAGATGTGTACCTGCGCCCCTTGCTGTACAAAGCTGACGAAATTATTGGTGTGAAATTGCACGGCCTGACCGACGAGATCAGCATGGTGTCTATTCCTTTTGGTTTGTACGTTGCCAATGATACCAACGCCCATGTGACGTTTTCATCGTGGCGGCGCGTGGATGATAATGTGATCCCTGCCCGCGGCAAAATCTCGGGGGCTTATGCCAACTCGGCGCTGATCAAAACCGATGCCGTGCGCGCCGGGTTTGATGAGGCGCTGGTATTATCGCAAGATGGTCATGTTTCAGAAGGCAGCGCCATGAATTTGTTTATGGTGCGCGATGGCGTGATCTACACCCCCCCGGTGACGGATAACGTCCTCGAAGGCATTACCCGCCGCTCGGTGATGGAACTGGCTGAAAAAGAACTCGGCCTGAAGGTGGTCGAACGCTCGATTGACCGCACGGAAGTCTATATTTGCGATGAACTTTTCTTCACCGGCACAGCAGCCCAAGTAACTGCGATCACAAAAGTGGATCATCGTCCGATTGGTTCTGGCGTGATGGGGCCAATCGCAGAAAAATTGCGCGCCGTTTTCTCTGATGTGGTGCATGGTGATTTGCCCGCCTACCGTGAGTGGCTGACTCCCGTTTACGAGAAATAACAATAAAAAAAGGGTCTCGGTAGTTTTACCGCCGAGACCCTTTTTTTGTTGCTTAGGCTAGTCCCCACACATTGGATGCCTGCTTGGGGAACAGAATTGGCACCAGGGCGCGCGCCGCGTTGTTGCGCACATAGCAATCGGCGAACAGCTTCTCGATATCCCAAAACGAGTTATAACCGAATAATACCCGCAAGAAGGTTAGATCGGGGAAGAGCGCATCGCCGTCTTCGGTTTTTTCAGGGGCGTAGCTTTCGACGGCCTTGATCTGGCCTTGCTCGAAAGTCAGCTTCACCCCATTTTTGAAGAAATTCAATTTCAGCTCGCCGCTGTGTCCCGCCAATACTGATTTTGCCAGCCGCGCTTCTAGCGCCGGAGCAATATGCAACAAAAAGTCTGGCAAATCGGCCACGCGCACATAATAGGCATAGGGATCGCGCACCCGCGGCAGCAAATCGCTGATGGCCTCGTAAATTGGATGTTCAACGCCCATCCACATGGCGAAGGCCTGAAATTCCAGTGCTTCTTTTTCAGCAGCATAGGCTTCGCCGGTGGTTTTCAGATAGCGCAGCACACTGGGGGCAATCGCCAGCCATGAAAGGCCAGCGACAAGCTCAAACTCCCGCACGGTCAGGGTTGGGCCCCATAAAAAAGGTGGGTGCATTAAATAACCCGCGGCCTCGCCCGCCTGATTCTCGATGATGCGTGTTTCAATGCGGTTGACATTTTTTTCGCTCTTTCCAAAAAGCTCATATTGCATTGTGTCTTCATTCCGCTCACAATGCAAAAGTTGCCGTTGTGCTCTGGCTGAATACAGTTCCGTGATAAATGCAATATCGCGCGCCTCAGCCGGGCGTAGGCAGTAGGCTTCTTCTTCGTCATCCTTTAATTTGGGAATATGCGGAATATACCCCACGCGCCCGCCATCCAGCGCCAGCCCCATCTCGTAGCCAAACTGGCGATAATAATATGGAATCCCGGTGATGATCTGTAATTTGTGGCCGCGCGCCGCGCTCCATTGATGGATGACATCAAATTGCTCGCGTACCAGCCCGCGGCGGCGATACTCGGGATCAGTGCCAACCAATTCGGGCCGCCCGACGCCAAATTCGATGCCCGCGTAGCTCCAGGTTTGTGGAATCAGGTTCATCGAGGAGACGATCTTTTTTGTCTGCGTATCTTCGACAATTATAAAATCAGCCGCCGATGTGGTGGGGTGCGGCTGGGTCATCAGGTCACGTACCCAGGCGCCAATGCGCTCATCGCGCTTGTCGGGGCCGTCGTCGCTGTGGACGGTGGCATTGAATTTCGCCAGCGCGTCGGTATCAGCGGGAGTGGCGCGGCGCAAAATTAGTCCGCCACCCAGGTCTTTGAGGATAGTTTGGGTCATGGAAGTCTCTTTTATATTTCGATTTGCGCCCCGTGGCGCGCCAGCGCATCCAAAGTTTGACGGATCGGCTTTTCGCTGCCGGGGGTGGATTGCAGCGCCCGAAGAATAGACGCTACGCCCTGAGGATACTCTGCCGCCCAGGCATAGCTCAACGAGCGGGTAATCACCCAAATATTGGGGGCGGGTTCATCGCCCCAACGGGTGAGCAGCCCCAAAACAGATTCGGCCATGCCGCCTTCAGCCAGGGCTTGCAGCGTATCTACCAGCGCGGCGCGCACGGCGCGATCATCTTCGGCGCTCAGCGGGTGCAAATGGGCGATGACTTCATCGGCGTGGCTCGCGGCCAGCGCGGGGATGAAATTTAACGCGGTCTCGCGCATGCGCGGCGACTTAGCCTTAAGCCAGTGATCCATCAGGGGCAGCAGATGCTCCGGGGCGGCCTCACCAGCCTCCCTTAAAGTTGCCCCGAGGGCGGCGCGTACATCGGGGCGCACATCCCCCGCCGGGGCACGCAACACCTGCGGGTTCACGTCTTTCCCCAACAGATAACGCCGCGCCAATGCCGACGCGCTGATAGCCCGCAACGCGGCGGTAGGATGTTCGAGCAGCGGACGCAGTTGGGCCGCGGGCAGGCGCGCCAGAGTTTCCCCGGCGGGCAAGATGAATTGTGCTAGAAGAGCGGCATCGGCCTGGTCGTTGGCGGCCACCTGGGGGATGGCGAAAATGCCCTCGAGCGCAATCTGGATGGCTTCGGGCTGACCCAGGCGCACAGCAGCCTTGATGTCATTGAGAATTTCGCGGATGGTTGTTTTTTTCATAATCAAAGGGGTTCGGTGTGAATTAGGGAGACCTGAGCGCCTGATTACCCAATCACTGATTGCCTTTCTACATAGAGTTCTTCTAATTCATTTGCGCCCAAAAAGCCCTCTGCGGCAGAGATGGCGCCAATCTTATAGCCTGCGAAAAGATTGGCTTTGCGGATGGCTGTGTAGGGGTTGGCGTTGTGCAGATAGCTATGGATGAAGGCCGAAAAAAGCGCGTCGCCCGCGCCGATGGTGTTAACGATGGGACGCACCTGCACGGCAGGAAAGCGTCCGATGAAGTTGTCTTTGCGCACGGCAAGCAGTGCGCCTTCGGCACCCAGACCAATGACGATAATTTCGTTGGCGTACGTTTGCAGCAAGGCTTTGGCCCAATTTTCGGGCGGCATGGGCAGATTTTCATCGCTCATAAAGAGAATATGCGCCGCGGCCATGAAATCGGCGTTGTAATCGTCATGCAGGTCGCCGATGGTATGCACATCGCTGGCGATGAATTTCTCGGCTTTGCGGGCCGCGTGCAGCATGGGGCGCGAGAAGTTGATATTGCACAACGCCAGCAGATCGCTACGTTGCATGGCTTGCTCGAAGCGCGCCGCGGGGTAGGTTTGCTCCTGAATATCCTTAAGATCAACATGGATCTGCCGCCTGCCGCTTTCATCGTAAATGATGACAGATTGCGGGGTGTGTGGGATCTGACTGAGAATATAGTCATCGCTGATCGGGTCGGCGGCCAGGGTGGCGCGCACCTGCCCGGCGGCAAAATCTTGCCCGATGATGGAGAGAAAATCGACGCGGTGGCCGAGGTGGGTCAGCGCTTTTGCCAGATTGTAGCCAACCCCCGAGACGCTGCTATTGACTCCGTGAAAGGGGTAGCGCACCGGCGAATACTGAATCGGGAAGCCATCGACGCGCAGGGTGGTTTCGATATTGATCAGACCAGAGACAAGAATGCGGGGCATGAGGGGTCAGGGCACAACCAGCATATCCACGGCGCTTTGGGCAGCGGTATCCGGGTCGGCCTGGTCTTTGAGCACGCTGATGGTGCTGCTGCTAAGCGCCGGGCTGAGTGCGCCAAGAATTTCATTTGTGGGGACTAACTGTGCCGATTGCGAGACTTGAATGAGTAAATTGCGTTGGGGATTGTCTTCCCAGGTGGTCAGCGCGCTGGGGCGTGGCGGTAAATACCCGGCAGCGGCATCCCACTCGGCCAGAAATCCGGCAGTGGTCAGAAATTCGGCCAACTCGGCAGCCAACTCCTGACGTTGGGGATCGGTGCTGGTTAACGCCCATGCCCAGCCGGTTCCGGTGGAATAGGGGATGCTGTTGGCTGTTGGAATCCCGGCCAGGGTGGAATCTTCCAGCGGTGCTTGCAGGTAACGCGATGCCCAGGTGATGACCATATCGGCCTGGCCTTCTTGATAGGCGCTCCAAAGCTGTTCCTGGGTTTCAAATTGGGTTAGCGAGAAGGGAAAATACCCGCTGCGACTGCCCTGTGAGAAAAAATTGAGTACTTCGCTAAGGGGCGTTACTTCCAATACGGGATGCGCCTCCTCATCAATTACCAATCCGCCCGAAGCGCGGTAGAGCGTGAGTGGGAAGAGCGCGTTGGGGGCTGCTGCTGCAAAAGCGAGCGGTTTGCCAAGCTCGGCCAGGGCCGCCCAATTGGCGGGCGGCGACTCGATGATTTCAGGCCGATAGACCATCAGCAGGGCATCACCGGCAAAAGGGATGCCAAAGACGTTGTTCTGAATATGTGAGAACTGACGGGCGTATTCATACCAATCGGGGTCGTCCATCACCGCTGTCAGGCCATCAAAGGGGTGCAGTAAACCCTCGGCGGCGGTGCTTTGCAGCGTGGCGTAGGGCAACGCCACAAGATCGGGCAGCGCCAGGGGCGCGGCGGCATTTGCGCTGCGCAGGGTATCGGCGATGCCCCCGGGGCCTTCTACATCTTTGATGCGCGTTTCGATGATAACCCCGGAACGGCGGGTGGTGAATTCATCCAGGCGCGCAGCGAGCAGTTTTCCGGCAGGGGAATCGCCCTGGGGGTCAAATTGGAGCGGAATCCACAAGTTGAGGATCAGCGGGCCGGTGGGAATCTCTTCGGTGGGTGCAGGGGGAACGGGACTCGGCTCTGGGGTGGGTGATAGTTCCGGGGTGCTGGTATCCACCCCAGGGGTCGCGGGCGAACATCCTGTCAGGGAGAAGATCAACCCCAACGCCAGGATAATCAAAATTGCCACAGAGGACATAGAGAAATTTTTATAAACTCTGCGCTCTCTGTGGCTGGCTTTTTGTATTTGAGACATCATTTTAATTCTATCGGGTTTTGCAGCAGCCCGAGCAGCAGTCGCAGGGCGTTTTCGACATCGCCCAGATCGATCATCTCGGAGGGGCTGTGGATGTAGCGGCAGGGGATCGAGAGACAGCCCGCCGGAACGCCAGAGCGCGAGAGCTGGATGGCACGCGCATCGGTGCTGCCGCGTTCGAGTACTTCTAGTTGGTAAGGGATTTCATCGGCTTCGGCGCGGTTGACCATCCAATTGACCACGCGCGGGTCGGCGATCATGCCCGAATCTTTGACCTTGATCGCCGGGCCTTGCCCCAGGCTGACTTCCATCGTGATGCCTTTGGGGGTGTCGCCCGTGCGAGTGACATCCACGGCCAGACCGAGTGTAGGCTCAATGCCAAATGCCGCCGTGGCTGCGCCGCGCACGCCGACTTCTTCTTGCACACTGAAAACGAAATACAGATCGTGTGGGCTGGCTTTAAGCGCTTTGAGCGCGGCGATGAGAATAGCAACGCTGACGCGGTCATCCATCGCTTTGGAGACCAGGCGGTTGCCCATTTCGCTGAAAGGGCGCTCGAAAACAGCCACATCGCCAACTTTGACCAGGCAATCGGCGCGGCTGCTGGCGCCCACATCAATGAACATTTCGTCAATTGGCGGCACGCGAAAACTACTCTCGATTTTTTCGGTGTCAATTACGCCCGCGGCGCCATTGAGAAAGCGTACCCGCCCGGCGGGGGTGTAGCGTGGAAAAACCCCGCCCAGATTGCTGAAGCGCACGAAGCCATTTTCGTCGATATGCGTGGCGATAATACCAATCTCGTCCAGGTGCGCCGAAAGCATCACGCGCTGCCCGGAAGGTTTGGCTCCCGATGCCGCTTTACGGGCGATCAGGTTGCCCAGCGCATCTACACGAATTTCATCGGCATAGGCTTCAATTTCAGCGCGCACCGCTTCACGGATTTCGTTTTCGTATCCTGATGGGCCGGGGATTTGAGATAATTTTTCGATCAGAGATTTCATAGAATGTCCTGTTTTTATCACGAATGGGGACGAATATCACCAATGACACGAATTTTTTTGAGCTAATTGGCAATCCGTTTATATTCAACTCGGCTTGCGCCGAAATTGACAAGGATCCCGAGATGCAGTCCAGATGCTTTTAGATAGGCAAGGAGTTGCTGTTTGTGCAAATCGTTGAGTGCGCTAACGGCTTTGAGTTCAAGGATGATCTTTTTGTCTATAACCAGATCAAGTCTGTATGTGCCAATTGGCTGATTTTTGTAATTGACTGTAATCACCTTCTGTTGTTGAAAAGACATATTGTGAGCGTTTAATTCAACAATGATCGCTCGTTCGTAAATATCCTCGGTCAAACCAGGGCCAAGCTGGTTATGAACTTCAAAGACGATTTCCATCACCTCAAAAGACAATTCCGGATGCAATACTTTCTTGCCTGCTGAAATCTTTGCCATTCTTTGTCCCTATTCGTGCTATTGGTGAAATTCGTCTTTATTCGTGATTAGCTTTTGTTCAAATGTCTAAGCGGCCAACAGACAACTGAGATAGCGCCGCATGTATTAGAGTCTGCGTATTTTCCCAATCACTCACTCGGCAAATCGCTGCCGCGGTGTGGATGTAACGCGCCGGAACAGAGATAGATATACTTGGAATTCCGGCCCGTTGGCGGTGGATCGCTCCGGCGTCCGTGCCGCCCCCGCCGGGCTGGCGAATCTGGTAGGGGATGCTTGCGGCCTCGGCGCTTTGGCGGAAATGCTCGATCAGCCGCGGATGTGAGAGTGTGGCCGCGTCGGCTACGTAGATGGCCGGGCCAGCGCCCAGCCGCGTGTTGTAGCGAATATTCTCTTCGCCGTCCCAGACCGGCAAATCCATGGCCGGGGTGCTGTCGAGGGCTACAGCGAGATCGGGGTTGAATGCGTAGGCCGCCACACCCGCGCCGCGCAGCCCGACTTCTTCTTGTACGGTGAAGGCTGCCAGCAGGTCAATATTCGGTGGGGCGTTTTTTAGCAGGGTAATCAAACTCGCCACGCCAATGCGGTCGTCAATGGCTTTGGCGCGAATGCTCGCATGGCTGCTCGCGCTAATTTTCTCGAAGCGCGTGGCAAAGGTAGCCCGGTCGCCGGGTTTGGCTTTTGCGCCATTGCTGCCAATGTCAATCCGCAGCGAATTAATCGGAATCGCCTTCTGGCGTTCTCCAGCAGTCGTGAGATGAATGGGTTTGGCGCCGATCACACCAGGGATTTCTTCCGCGCCGACCAGTACGGGTTTGCCGACCAATTGGCGCTCATCCAGCCCCCCGACGGCTTCGAAGCGAAACAGGCCATCACCATCGTCGCTGGTGAGCATAAAGCCAACTTCATCCATGTGGGCGGCGATCATCACCCGCGGGCGCGCTCCGGAGCTTGTGCCTGCTTTCGTAGCCAGTACATTGCCCAGGGCGTCGGTGCGGATTTCGTCGGCGTGGCCTTCGATTTCGGCCAGTACAATTTTACGCACGGCTTCTTCATCGCCCGAAACGGCGCAGGCATTGGTCAGTTTTTCGAGAAGTTGCAGGTCAATTTCCATGTGATTATTCAGTTGCAGGTTGCAAATTGAAGGTTAAACGTTCCATGAAGTCGGCTTCGAGCGCGGTCACAAAATCGGCCAACAAACGCCCGGTGCGCTGGATGTCTTTGAGCGAGATGATTTCCACAGGGGTGTGCATATAGCGCAGCGGGATGCTGACTACCATTGTGGGGATGCCCTCACGGGCAATTTGCAGGGCATAGGCATCGGTGCCGGAGTGGCGCGGCATAGGTTCGATTTGATAGGGGATTTCGAGATCGTCGGCCACTTTTTTGATGGCTTCATGCACTCCGGGGTGGATATTCGGTCCCCAGCCGAGGGTGATGCCCTTTCCCAGAGGGTAGGATTGGTGTTTGGGGGTATCCGGGCCTTGCGCCCAGGTCACGTCGATGGCGATGGCGAGCTGTGGGCGCAGTCCGTAGGCCGATGTCAGCGCACCGCTCATGGTTTCTTCTTCCTGCACAGTGGCGACAGCCCACACATCCCAGGCGTGGATGCGTTTTTGCAGCATCTCCAGGCAATGCGTCAGCGCGGCGACCGAAGCGCGGTTGTCGAGCGAGTGCCCGGCGAGCAGGTCGCTGCCCATTTCGATGGGTGGCTGGGCGAATGAAATTAAATCGCCAACGCGCACCTGGGCAAGAACTTCTTCGGGTTGCAGACCCGTATCCACGAGCAGATATTCCAACGGGACAGGCCCGCTTTTGGCCTCGGTGGGCAGCAGATGCGCCGGGGGCTGGACAATCACCCCTGACAGAGTCACGCGTCCATGCACGTTGACGAGTTGGCCGGGTAAAACGCGGTGGTCGAGTCCGCCAATCTCACTGAGATGGAGAAAACCATCCACGATCTTCGTCACCATCAGGCCGATAGCGTCCATGTGAGTCGCCATTAAAATGCTGGGGCGTGGCTCGGTAGATGTGCCGCGTTTCAGCCCGTGCAGGCTGCCGAGATTGCTGGTGTGCAGTTCATCGGTAAGCGGCTGCCAGCGTTGCGAAATTTTTTCACGCGCCGGACCTTCGTAGCCGGAGAGTCCGGGTTCGCTAATGAGTTCTTGCAGAAATTCGGAGAGATCGCTCATATTATGGGGTTGCGGTGGTCGGTGTAGGTACAAGGGGGGTGGCGCTCGGCGGCACGCTGGTGGATGTGGCAGTGGGTGGCAGGGTTGGCGCAGCCGTGGTGGCGGTGGCAGTTGGTGGCACTAGCGTAAATGTTGCTGTGGGAACCAATGTGGCGGTATAGCTGGGTACCAGCGTCCAGGTGACGGTGAATGTGGGTGTAAAGGTATACGTAAAGGTGGGGCTGGGAGTGATCGTGGGCGTGAGCGTTATTGAAGGGGTTGCAGATGGTGGTAAAGGGGTGATTGTGGGGTAGGGTGTTAACGTTGGATAGGGAGAAGACAGGTCGGGCGGTTGTGTTCCGGTGGGGGGCAGCGTGGCGCTGGCTGTCGCGTCGGCATTATCTTTATTGGGCAGGCCAGCCACAATCAGCCCGGCACAATAGCATGGCAATGTTGCCAGAATAATGCCAGTGAGAAGAACGCGCAAACGCGCCCGCGGAGGTGTTTTTTTTGCGATCATAGCCTTGTGATAGATGATAACACTAGCCCCGATGAGAAGCAAGATTGCTGTAACGGGGGACAATCACCAGAAAAAAGAATTAGCTGCTTGAATCCGGTGCAAGGGTTGTGTACAATGAATGGCATGATGAACAGAGTTTTGTCACCGCAAATGGGCAATTTTTTCCAGTGCGGCGAATGCCTAAAAAATAGGAGTTACTATGCACTACCGTCGATTGGGACGTTCTGGTTTAAAAGTTAGCGAAATTTCTTTGGGAGCCTGGGTGACGTTTGGCAGTCAAATTGACGCGGGCATTGCCAGTGAATTGATCCATACAGCCTACGATTTGGGGGTTAACTTTTTTGATAACGCCGATGCCTACGCCGATGGTCAGGCTGAGGTCATTATGGGCCAGGCCATCAAGGACATACCCCGCGAAGCCCTGGTGATTTCGAGCAAGGTCTTCTGGCCGACAATGCCAGGCCCAAACGGGCGCGGCCTGTCGCGCAAGCATATTATGGAATCCGTCCACGCCTCGCTGCGTCGGCTGGATACCGATTATGTAGACCTATATTTTTGCCATCGCTACGACCCCGATACGCCGATCGAAGAAGTTGTTTTTACGATGAATACGCTCATCCAGCAGGGAAAAATTCTCTATTGGGGCACCTCCGAGTGGACAGCGGCACAAATTTCGCAAGCTTTTGGCGCGGCGCGGCAATATAACCTGATTCCTCCTTCAGTGGAGCAGCCCCAATATAGCATGTTCCACCGCGAGCGCGTCGAGACCGAAATTGCGCCATTGGCGAAAGAACTCGGCCTGGGGTTGACCACCTTTAGCCCGCTTTATTTTGGAATTCTGACTGGGAAGTATAACGACGGGGTCCCTGACGGGAGCCGCGCCGCAATGGACAGTATGGCCTGGGTGCAGAATTATCTCACCCCGGAGCGGCTGGATATTGTGCAGGATTTGGCGTTGATCGCGGACGAGTTAGGCATATCTCAGGCCCAATTGGCATTGGCGTGGTTATTACGGCGCAAAGAAGTCAGCAGCGTCATCACCGGTGCGACGAAAATGAGTCAACTGAAAGATAATCTGGGCGCAGCTGATGCGATTGCGCTACTCACCGATGATGTTCTGGACGAAATCGAAGCTGTGATCAGCCACGAACCCGAAGAGTGAAAACAAAAAGCCGGAGTTTTGAACTCCGGCTTTTTGTTTTGGTAGTGAACAAATTATAAATCGTCGCCAGGGATATCAATCGGGGCGACTTCGGGGGTTTCATCTTTTTTTCGCAGGGTGAAGAAACCTACCGCAATGGGGATAGCTACAAAGATCAGGCCACCACATAGCATTGCAATACCCACGCCGGTAGGGACAGTTCCAGCATTGGTTACACCGTTGAGTTCAGACGTGTAGGGCATTACTCCCGCGGCAGAAACGGCTCCAAATATGCACAAAAACAGTCCAGGGCAGCCGCATAAAAATACCGCGGCGACGGTGGCGATCATTCCAGTTGTTTTCTTGTCCATGCTATTCTCTCCTTATGAGAATGTGTGAAGCTACAAAATAGTATTTAAATTGTAGCAGTTTTTCGACGCGTGGGTTAAATATATGACTATTTTCCTATCAAAAACACGATTATTCATAAATTGTAAATGAGACGTTGATTCCTCGAGTAGGTTTATCTTCGCTGCCGCCAGTGACTTCGGAAATTTGGGCTTCGATGGGAACGCCCTCATCGAGCAGCGGAGCCAGTTCGTCGGCGAGTTCAGGGCTGATATAGCCGACCTGATAGGCGATATATACGCCGATATTATTGTAACTGTACTGGTTTGGCTCGCGCAGCAGGAAGAGCGGCTGCCCGTTGTAACATAACGCGTTGATAATTTCTTGCCGGTCGGAGCCGTCGGGATTGGCGCGGGTGACGCCGGAGATTTTCGAGTAGAGGGTTTGCATAGGAGTTCAGGTTGAATGTTGAAGGTGGCAGGTTAGACGTGTTCCAGGTATTTTTGGATGGCGGCGCGGGTGTACGGATCCATAGGGAGTTGTTGCAAGGCTTCGGCGGGTTTCATCCAGAGATATTCCTGGGCTTCTTCGTTGAGTGTAACTTCAGTTGAATGGGTTTTACAGACATAATCGAAGAAAATATAGTGGCGCTGCTTCCAAAAATGCTCATCGTAGATGAATTCCTGAAACATTAGAAAAGCAATGTCGAATATCTCCAGGCCGGTTTCTTCGCGTATTTCGCGGCATAGAGCAGCTTCCATGCATTCGCCGAGTTCAATATGTCCGCCGGGGACGACGTAGCGGTCGCGCCATTTGTGGGAGCGCATCAAAAAGAGTTCGCCCTGCGGATTGAAGATCAGCGCGCCGACGGTAGGTTCGGGGTATTGTTGGGGGTTCATAAGGGTAAAAAATCCTGGTTGACAGTGTGCTCAGTTTGTGGAATAATTAGAACATAAAATCTATTAATTGAGAAGGAAGAATCGACGATGGGTGTTGCGCTGATATTTGCGGGAATGTCGTTTGTGGTTAGTTTGTTGAATCTATTTTTGGTAGCGTTGCTATTTTATCGGATGGAATTAGGACGGCCCGTTCTGCGTCAACAACTTGCTCCCAAGAAACTGATTATGACACCGGGGGTAAATGAGTTAGCAACTACTCTTTGGATGTTGGAAAACTAGTGGTTATGTGAGCCAAGCCCCCAGGCGGTAATTTTCGTGGCGTCAATATGTGCAAAGGGACTGTGTAACTCAACATCATATGTATGAATGTTAACATCTTTAAGTGTGATAGTCTTCTCTTCTTCTGCTTCTGGGTAGTCATTCGTTAGGTCACCATAAGTAAATTTGTAGGATACAGATTTTACAGCTGGTTCGATGGGGTTTTCTTTTTCTTGCTCTTTTATATTTCTACGTATATCTTTTGCCATTTCTTTTTTCGATGTCAATTGCCCCATTATTAATCCCTGTGGGAGCATGACCCAGATATTCATGGGCGGGAGTTGTTCCTTGTAGATGGCTACTGCTATGCGAAATAATTTCTCTGACATATTTTTTTCTCCTCACTGGTACTTTGGTCATAGGCACATGATGAGAGTATAGAAAAGTAGTTGCCGAATGTCAAGCAAGGGATTTTGCTATTCTTTGTCAGATTGATGGAATTTTCCGTAACAGGCACTTCTGAAAGTGCCTGTTACGTTATTTTTCGTTGAGAAATTCCCAAATGACATCTGTGGCGTTGATCCCGCCTACGCCGGGCAAGCCGGGCCAGTGGTGTCCCCCACCCTCGACAGTATATAACTGAACCGAAACGCCAGCTTTGCAGGCCTCCCAGCGTTCGGCGGTTGTGTTGCCCTGGCGGAAGAATTCCACCGCTTCGCCTGGGCAACCGTTGCGAGCGGCCCAATCTGCAGCCCAGGCGGGGATGGAGGGTTGGAAGTCGTCGCCGGTGTAGGGCACAATGGGGTCGGCGGTGCCGTGGAATGCGAGTATATTCAGCGGCGCGCTCGGAGCGCAGTTTTCGCCCCCATAGTAGGAACCCGCCACGGTTGCAATCCCGGCCAGCTTTTCGGCTAGCGCACAACCCAATCGGTTCGCCATCCCCGCGCCATTGGAAAATCCCACAATAAAGACGCGCTCCGCATTGGCCCCCAGATTAGAGATTGCGTACTGGATCACATCCCAGATGAAGGCAATATCTTCAAAACTGCCCGCCCCGGAAGCCATCCAGGCCGTGTTATTTTCCCAATAACCTTGCGGATAGATGACGATGAAATTGGCCTGGTCGGCTTTGTCGGAGAATCCGGGCAGGGAGGCCATTTCTGCGGCATTGCTGCCGCGGCCGTGCAGGGCGATGACCAGGGGATACAGTTGATCGGGCTGGTAGGGCGCAGGCAAATGGAGCAGGAAACTGCGTCGCAGACCCATCGATTGGATTTCAACCGTATATTCCCCGGTTTCAGCATTGGTTGGGGAAGGAACCGGCGTTGATGTGGATATCTGCGCGGTTGGCATGGCTGAAGGTGTGGGAAAAAATTCTTGTGACTGGCAACCAGCCGCAAAAACGCTCAAGGCGATCCACAGGATGAGATTACGGGGTTTGACCGTGTGCATTTTATGGTCTGGTTACAATCAAGTCGCACTCTGGAGAGTGGCCAAACGGATCTGAGCGGGTCATTGCTACCTCGTGTCCGCCGATTTTCCAACTGTCGCCCATATACAGGGTGATCTCTTGTTCCTGCCCTTTTGTCGTAAGGGTCAGTTCTGCGAAAGGAGTTTCATAATCCTCAGTCCATTCTCGGCCGATGGTATGTAGTTCGAGCGTTAAGGATTCTCCATTGATCTTTACAATCTGACCTTCCTGCATGGTGAACTCCTCGCCCAAAGATGCCTTTTTTGCAAGCGTACACGCAGTCAGCATGAGCAAGCATCCCAGCACCAGGCAAAAAAGCGCTATTCGGATGTGTTTGGACATGGCGGTTTCTCCTGGGTGAAGACTCAGCGATTTAGGGGCGGGCTATGAAAAACTCTAAATTTTGTATTCATCAAAGGAAGTGTGAACGATATTCTGTCATTGCGAGGGCGCAATTTGCCCGAAGCAATCTCCAATTATGAGTGCAGATTGCTTCGCTGCGCTCGCAATGACAGATATGGCGATATAGCTGATTGTTCAAGGTACTGTTGCCGAGTACAAAAAACTCTAAATTTCCTGTAAGCATAGCATACTTTTATTTCGCCACAGGGTAAAATGGTAAAATCGAGCACAAACTGATTCTCAGGAGAAAACCACATGTGCGGAATTTTTGGTATTGTCACCAAAGAGCAGCAACAACTCGGCCCCACGCTGATCGAAGTCGGGCACCGGCTCTCGTACCGCGGTTATGATACCGTTGGTGCAGCGACCATCCCCCAGAGCGGTAAAGTTGATCTGCGCAAGGATGTTGGCAAAGTGCAGGAGGTGGCCGACCGGCTCAATTTTCAGGAAATGACCGGGAAGCGTGCCATCTTGCAATTGCGCTGGGCCACCTTCGGAGCGCCCTCCTACACCAATGCGCAACCCCATCTCGATTCCGATGGCGATATGGTTGGGGCGCATAATGGCAACGTGGTTAACAACGTCGAACTGCGCCAGCAATTCATCGCCGAAGGGATGACCGTGCGCTCCGAAAACGACGGCGAAAGCTGCGTGCATGCCGTGGAACGTTATATAGATCAGGGCGACGATATCATCACGGCCATTCGCAAGGCCTATCACGACCTGGAAGGTGATTATGCCTTCGTCGTCGGGCGGTTGGGCGAAGACCGGCTCTACGCCATCAAAAAAGGCTCCGGGCTGGTGGCCGGAATCACGGACGAACTGACCTGCATCGCCTCCGACCTGCCTTCGATTCTACCGATCACGCGCCAGATCGTGCGTCTGAACGACGGCGAGATCATCACCTTTTGGGCAGGGGGTTATGAAATCCACAATGTGGAAGATGGCAGTCTTGTCGAGCGCGCCTCCGAAATCGTTGAAGATAGCATAGAAATCGTCCAGAAGGGCGGTTATGATCATTTTATGCTCAAGGAAATCCACGAACAGGCTCAGGTGGCGGGTGAACTCTTTCACCTGCTTGAAAATTCCAGCGACATCGAGCCGATGCTTGCCAAACTCAAGGCGGCGCGCAACCTTTATATCATCGCCTGCGGGACGAGTTATCACGCCGGGCTGCTGGGGTCGGTCTATTTTGCCAATCTCGCCGGACGTGTCACCATCCCCGTGCTTGCTCCGCAATTCATCGCCCAATATGCCCCAGCGGTTGGCCCCGAAGATGTGGGTATTTTCGTCAGCCAGAGCGGCGAAACCAAAGACGTGCTTAACGCCATTCAGGTCGCCGAAAAGCGCGGTATGGGTGTGCTGGGGCTGGTCAATGTAGTGGGTTCATCGCTGATGCGCGCGAGCGAATATTACGTCCCGCTGGCTTGCGGCTACGAGATCAGCGTTCCGGCGACGAAAACATTTACCAATCAGGTGGTGGGATTTTTGTATCTGGCCCTGCGGATGGGAGGTCATCCAACCGCTGCCCTGGCGAATCTACCCCAATGGATTGAGGCCACAATTGAAGCCGCGGAGAGTCAGATTTCCTCCGTAGAGGGGAAGATTTCCCCATGGGATGATCTCTACTGCCTGGGGTATGGCCTGACCTATCCCATCGCCCTGGAGGGAGCGCTGAAACTCAAAGAGATAACCTACGCCCATTGCGAAGGCATGCTCTCGACCGAGTTCAAGCACGGCCCGCTCTCGGCGGTTACAAAGGGCTACCCGGTGATTTTCGTGGCTGGCCCCGGCGATACTTCTCTGATTGTGAGCGGCATTAACGAAGTCACCTGCCGCGGCGGGCGGGCGATTGCCATCGGCGAAGAAGATGCTCGCCTGCGCGCCAACGCCGACGATCTGATCGTCATCCCCCGCATAGATGCTCCCGACTGGCTGCGTCCACATGTCGATGCGCTGCTGAGTGTGCTGCCGCTGCAACTGCTTTCGTATCGCATCAGCCTGGCGCGCGGCTTTGATCCCGATTTCCCCAGAAATTTGAGCAAGACACTGACAGTAGACTAGCCCGGAAAAGATAGTGCGGGGGGCCGAAGGCCCCCCGCACTATCTTTTTTGGATATTATATATTCCCAACCGAATACCGAACGACGAATGTCTATTCGCGCCGCGAAAGATCAAAACCGCAGCGTTCGAAACGCGAGAGCAAATCGCGCGGAAAGAGATTTTGTCCCCATTTACGGCAGATATGCTCGCTCCAGCCGTAGGTGTCGTAATTGAAAGTCTCTTCGCGATCTCCCAATAAATCGATCATGGCTTTTGAATCGCGATAATAGTTTTGGGCGCGGTAGCCTTCATCCATGATGTCCATCGAGCGTTGCACCAGTTCGTCATCGAAGATGGGATACTCGTCTTCGAAGAGTACAAATTCCAGGGGATAGCGCGGGCGCGGCGGTGGTGATTCCGCTGGGTAACCCATTGTCAGGCCGACCATTGGAAAAACACGTGGTGGCAGTTTGTATTGTTCGATGATCTCTTCGGCATTATATGGTATTTCGCCCAGGAAGCAGCTGCCCAACCCCAGGCTTTCGGCGGCCATGACCATATTCTCGGCCATCAGGGTGGCATCTTGCATCCCCAGTAAAATCAGCAGCAGGTCTTCTGCCACCATCGTCCAGCCGCAGCGCGCCATAATGCGCTCCCAGCGGTACACATCAACACAGATGATAAACAGAATGGGCGCGTGAAAGGGGTTATTCTTCAGATCACGCGTCATCAGCACGCTGCCAAGTTGCGAGGCAAATGGGGCCTGCTGACCGGCGCGCACTACCGTTTTGATGACTTCTTCAGAAGGCATTTCATCGGTATAACTGCGAATAGATTTTCGATTGAGCATATACTCAATCACAGAATTTTCGATCATTGCCGCCTCCGGGCTGTTTCTCCATGATTGTATACCAGAATCTGGCCCAAAGATCGGGATTTATTCTGGTGCTCCAGAAACTGCTGTTATTTGGACTGATCCCCACATTTATGATTGCACAGCCAGTGCTGCGCCAATAATTCCGGCTTCATTGCGCAATTGCGCGGGGACGACTTCTGTTTTTACAGTGATATGGGGAAGAAATTTGGCGTGATGTTTGCTGATCCCGCCACCTAAAATGATGAGATCGGGCCATAGGAGTTTTTCCATTATTATCAGATATTCGTCCAGGCGTTTGGCCCATTTCGCCCAAGAAAGTCCCTTTACTTGACGGATGGCATCGGAGGCGCGTTTTTCGGCGGCTTTGCCTCGAATTTCGATATGCCCTAACTCGGTATTGGGCAGCAGTACGCCATCTGTGAAGAGTGAAGTGCCCAACCCTGTGCCGAGTGTAATTAGCAGCACTACCCCTTTACGCCCGCAACCCGCCCCAAAACTCATTTCAGCCAAACCCGCCGCGTCGGCATCGTTGATAACGTTCACCGGAGAGTTTGTGGTTTGTGAAAAAAGCTGCGCCGCGTTGATATTAATCCAGGCATCGTCAATATTCGAGGCAGTCCGCACAACCCCGTGCTGTATCGCCGCCGGAAATCCGCAGCCGATGGGGCCTTGCCAATCAAAGTGGCGCGCAATTTCAGCCACTGTATTGGCAACAGGTTGCGGGCTGGGCGGTTGAGGGGTCTCAATGCGGTAGCGGTCGGTGAGCATTTTGCCCTTTTTAATATTTACGGGGGCGCCCTTGATGCCTGATCCGCCGATGTCGATGCCTAATATTTCCACGCAACTTTCCTTTCTATCAGGTCTTACGCACTTTCAGTATATTTTTCATCGTTTTGCGTAAGTCCTGTCTATTTAGAGTTGCATATTATAACGCTTTACACACGGCATCCGCTTCAATTTCGACGAGCATTTCAGGGTCAATCAGCGATTTGATTTCAACCATTGTCGTTGCCGGGGGATGCGCGGCGAAGAATTCACCGTGCGCTTGCCCGTATTCCTGCCAGCGGCTGATGTCGGTGACGAAGATGCGCGTGCGCACTACGCAAGAGAGATCGGCTCCGAGGTCGGTGAGGGCTTTCTGGATGATTTGGAGGCAGCGCGTTGTTTGAGCGTAGGCATCCCCCGGGGCATAACAGCCGCCAGCTTCGGTTACAGGCGCGGTACCCGTCACGTAGATATGATCTCCCGCCCGGATGGCGCGGCAATAGCCCACTTTGGCTTCCCAGGGCGCGCCCGAAAATGTGCGTTGAAATTCCATGTGGTTGTCTCCATTCGTAAAAACGTAAAAGCGGAACGCTAGGGCGCAAGGAAGCTAAGGCGCAAGGAAAAAACGAATAATTATCCTCTGCGCCCTTGCGTTAAAAATTTGGACTATTCAGTGGCTGCGGGCACATAATCCCAGCGGAAATTGCAGTATTCGGCGCCCATGCCAATAGTTTGCGTGCGCCCCCATTGAATGGACTCTGGCATGGCGGCCATGAGAATATCATCGAGCTTGCAGAATACCGGGGTCAACTCCGGGGCATTATAATGGTTCAAAATATCCAAATAAAAGCAATGCTGCATGTTAAACGCATAGGTGTGCTCATTTGCGATGATTTCATCAAATTGCCAACCCGGCGCGGGGAAGAATTTGTCCATCACGAAGCGCAGCAGGCGTTGGAAGACAGCAAAATTTTGCGGGGTATATTTCATTAGTTGGTTGACACGCATATTGGGTGGGGGATATTGTGTAAACCAGGCTTCAAAAAGTTGATCGATTTCAATCAGAGCGGCTTTGACATCCAGCCCGTCTTCCCGCAAAATTTCGTAGAGCGCCAGCCCCGGCAGGATATTGCCGACCACATGGGCATTAAAGGCGGTTTGCTCAAAGATTGGGCGGCGGGTTTTGAGTTCGGTGTATTGCCGCTGGACGCGCGCCGTGAAGACGGCGGCTTCGATAGGGCCGCGTTTTTCGCTCAGGATGCGCTGCCAGATTTTGGCGTTGGGCATGCGCGGCGATTGGGATGCTTTTTGAGCAATGAACATACCGCCCAGCGCGCCGATGGTCAGGCCGAACCAGAAACGATTGGATTTGTTCATGACGATCTCCTTTGCAAAAGGCATTTCACCACAATACCCTGAAGGGTACAGGCGTCACGAAGACACAAAGGTTTATAAAATTTTTCTTCGTGGTGATCTTTCTATTGCATAGCTCACCACACGCCGGGCAATAGCCGGAAGCGCGTTTGCTGGCTGAATTCTTTGTAGCCGGGCAGTTCTTCTTGCAGCGTTTTGTCTTCCAGGGCTGTACGGATGACAGTTAAAATAGCAGCCAGACCGCCGAAAATGAACGCTACCCACGAGCCAAGCATGATCGGCACGGCCAGTTCGAAGAGGGCGCTGCCCAAATATCCCGGATGGCGTACGATCTTGTAAGGGCCAGTGTTGCAGACGGTATGCCCGCGCTCATCCTGGATGCGCACGACCATCGAGAAGAAGGCATTTTCGACCATTGCCCAGGTGCCGGCGGCATAGCCCAGCGCGGCGACAATCAGCGCAACGACATGCACCCAAAGTGGCAGCGGAGCCGACCAGCCGTAGCGCATGTCGAACCCGGCCAGAATATATTTTGCCAACGTCAACAGGCCGATGATACTGAGCAGGTTCTTGTCCCAGGGCTTCATGCCCGCTATGCTGCGTTGAGCGCGCTCGGCCAGTAGTTGAGGATGACGTGGGATCAAGAGAATGGCATTGGCGCTTACCCAAACGGCATATATCGCCACCAATGCCCAACCCCAGCCCCAATCCCAGCGGCCTGCGGGCCAAAATAAAACCACGGGAACCATCAGTGTTCCCATAATTTCACGGATCAGCCAACGGGTGACGAGGCGCGAGGTTTCTGGATCATTTGTGTTCATTCTGGTTTCCTTCCGGCATATAGACCATAGCCCATATACTTGAAATACTGGCGTGGATTGGATGATAAATATTTCATCAACGAACGGGTTTCGCGGTCGCTGAGCATAACACCGATAAAACGTCCCAACAGCCGAATGTAGTTGCGCGCCGTGAGCAGGCCGCTCTGGTTGCGGTTTTCAGCGCGCATATTCATGGCGTAATCTTCGGCAACCACATCTACGAACCCGGCTTCTTTGAGCAGCGCGGCCCATTTCGCTGAGGCCTGAAACTGCTGCCCGGTGGCTTCGATGATAACGGCTTCAATCTCTGGCGATGGGTTGTTGACCCAGATAGCCTCATTCAGGCCGATATATCCCCCTGGCTTGAGTACACGCAGATACTCACGCATGGCTTTCGCTTTATCGGGTACAAACACGTTCACCGACTCGCAGATCAGGGCGTCGAATTGATTGTCTTCGCTGGGCAGGTTTTGGGCATCGCCCAGGCGGAAATCCATTTGCTGACTGAGACCCTGTTCATTTGCCCAACGCTCGGCGCTCGACACCATGCCGGGCAAGAGATCAACCCCAACCACGCGGCAGCCATAATTTGTAGCCAAATAAGCTGCCGAAATTCCCGCGCCAGAACCAACATTCAGCAGTGATTTTCCGGGTGACAAATGGCAAAATTCGGCCAGCTTTCGCGTGGCGGCCAGCCCGCCCAGATGCTTGGTATGCCCCATTTTGGCCTGCATATCAAAATACAGCGGCAAACCATAATCTGCGGCGCGTTTGGGTGTGGTTTTTTCAGACATGGTTCATTTCCTTTCGAACCCAAAAATATCCACGAAGGACATGAAAAATGTGTTGGTCAACAATATTCTAAACACATCACTCATTTAGGCTGAAACGCGAATGCCCCAAATAGCGCAAATTTCGCGAATGTTATTCAGAATAAATTCGCGTGATTAGCGCCATTCGCGCTCATTCGCGTTAAAATTTTCAAAGGTATTGGTGTACAAAATGCTCCTGATGAATACAGAAGGACACAAAAAACACCAAGAGTGTCAATAATCTTCGTGTTCGTTGTGGATTTCATTTACCAAATGCCCGGGATCAGCCGATAGCGCGTCTCGCGGGTGAATTCTTCATAACCGTGCAGTTCAGCGCGCAGGGTTTGATCTTCCAGTGCCGTGCGGATCACGCTGGCAATCAGGGCGATCAGCGTGGGGATGAAAGCCCAGAGCGAATTCAGTACCAGCGGCGTCACCAGATACCACAACAGCCCGCCCGCGTACCCCGGATGGCGCACAATTTTGTAGGGGCCAGTTTTGCAAACCGTATGCCCGCGTTCAGTCTGGATGCGCACCATCGAGGAGAAAAAGCGATTCTCCAGCATTGCCCAGGTGGAAAAAATAAAACCCAACGTGCCTACCCCCAGAGCAAGAACCTGCCCCCACAGCGGGATGGCATCTGTCCAATTGTAGCGAAAATCCATCCCGGCTAAAATCGTCGCCGCCAGCGGGCCGTAGATAGCCGCAATTGGCACCAGCTTGCGATCCCAATCTTTTACGTTTTTGGCGCTCTGGGCGCTGCCGCGCTCATAAAGTAGATCGGGGTTTTTGCGGCGCACCAGCAAGCGGCTGCCGATGGTCGCCAACGTCGAGATGCCCAAATATGCCCAGGCCATGCCCCAACGGGTTGTCCCGGCGTTGCTGAACAACACAATTGGGTACAGCAAAATATAAGCGACGAAGCTGATGATCCCCCGAATGGGTAGTTTTTTCTCGGTCATAATCGCTCTCCTAAAAACTTCTTCGCCTTTTGTGCCACAATTGCCCGGTGTGGACGAGCCATCTGGTGCGGTAGCCATTCGGCTACCAAATTGGGATAATATTTGCCCAGCGTCTTCAAGCCCCAGCCCACGCCTTTGGCGGCATCCATATCCCATTCGCCGAACACCGGCTCCAGCAAATCGAGCAGCGCAGATGCTTGCGGAAGAAGGTCTGCGGCCCCGCGGGAGCGTTTAGCCCAAAAGTGAACGCCGACGCCTACGGCGCGGCGCACCCAGCGATTGGGGTCATCCCGCCACACGGACAGGACGCGCAACGCGCCCTCGAAGTGGGTTATCAGACCCGGGCCGGGGACGCGTTCCCCGAGGATATCCGCGCCATACCACACATCCGCGGCGATGATATATGTTCTGGCGCGTTCAAACGCTCCGCCCAGATCGCGGCCCAACTGCGCCCGCAGCGCCCCGCCAATCACAACCCAACCCCCCTCGGTTTTATGCGCCGCAATCTGGGCGATAAAGATATTTGTAGGGGCTATTGTCCCCGCGCCAAAGATTTCACCGATGCGCTCCAGATAGCGAAAGGGCGTGCGCTCGGCCAGCACGGGAGCCAACCGCGCATAAGCTGCCTCGAATGGATGATCTTGAATGTCGGCGGCAAGTTCTTCGCCAAGTTGAACGGCTGTTTGCATGTTCATAAGCGTTAAAGTGCGTCGCACCTGCAAGTTAAAACATCTCGTGCAAATACGGCATTTTGGATGGGAAGACAGTTTGCATGGCGGCCTGCACTTCGGGTGAGGGGTTGCCCCAACCGCGGATGGCAAAATCGGCGGGGGAATGGGTGCCATACACGAGCGCAGAAAGCCCCTGAATGCTAAGTTCGCAATCGGCTTCGGAGGCGGGCGTCACTTCGAGCATACCGCCGCGCCCCTCAAATTCCCAGATTCCGCTGTTCCACGGGCAAAGGGGATCCTCCACACGGGCGCTGAATCTCGCCGGGTCGGATTGCATCCCCCCCAGGGCAGCCACATCCAGCACGCGCCCCATTGGTGGAATCCAGGTGCGTTCAAATTCTGTGTCCATGTCGGCAAACCAGGTTTCGGGCTGTTCGTAGGGCGGCAGCCAGAGTTCAGCGCGGTTGGCCTGGTCGATGTGGCGGGCGATCCATTGCAATAGCAGGTAACGGCCTTCGGGTTTGTGGTAGTAAAAACGGGTGGCACGCAGTTTGAACTTGGTGACTTCTTCGCCTTCCAGGTTGTAGAGCATCACGCCGACGATCTCGCCATTCAGGCAGGCTGCGGCCAGCCAGGTGCGTTCTTTGCCAGATGGCACGGGGTCGGAATGTTCGAGTACAGCCATACCGTGAATGCGCTGGCGATGTTCCAGTACATATTGACGGAAGATGTCGTAGCCTTGCGAGATGAGCATCCGTTGCACGGTGCCAGAGACTTCAATCTGCTGCAAAGGAGCCAGGTCGGCGGGGTGGAAGATGGTTTTGCGCGGCTGCGGGAAGGTGACGAACCCCAAACGCTCGTAAAATGATTCGCGGAAGGGGTAGAGCGTGGTGAGAGGGCGCTGGCTTTGGCGAATATTCTCAAGCAACTGGGTCATCAGGCGTTTGGAGTAGCCTTTGCGCCGCGCACGTTTTGGATCATGGGGGTGGAGGCTACCGTGGCGACAGGGGATTCATCTTCGAACACCGCCAAAACGGTGATATATTCGGCGCGTTTGGCGAAGCGCGCCTCCCACTCGTCTTTATCGCGGATGGGCGGCGAGGGGTTGAAGGCATAGGTCGTCGCGTCGAAGAGTACGGTGAACATTTCTTCGCCCTGCAATTTGCGGATGGTGATTTGGGGCATAGTGTTACTCTCACTCAAGTTCAAAATGGTTCATTTTTTCGGTTGCTTGTCATTCTATCAAGCCGTATTCAGATTGAACCATTTTTTTAGTCGTCAGGCCGCTGGAACTTTGAGCAGTATGCCGACCAAATAGCCGATTAGCGCGCTGACGATGCCGATCACAGCCATTTCCAGGCCGCTTTTGACGGGGTGCCCGACAGTAGTGCGCGCTTTATAAACACCCACAATGTAGAGCACAATTGCCGAAACGAGCAGCGAGAGCCACAGGCTGATACTTACCGAGAAGAAGGCGAATGGCGCCAGCGGGATCAACGAACCAATAATCGCAGCCACGCCTACGATGAAGGCTGAGCGCAATGCGTCGTTGCGAGTGGTGGGGGTGAGTTGATGCTCTTCAGCCATCATCACGCCCACCCAAACATCTTTGTCGGCGGTGATTTTATCAACGATCTGGTCGAGCAATTCGCCATCAAAACCTTTTTGGCGGTAGATTTCGCGGATTTCTTCGCGCTCTACGGCGGGAACCAGGTGTACATGGCGGTATTCACGCTCGCGTTCGCTCTCGTAGTGGGCGGTCTCGGCCAGGGCGGTGGTATAGGCGACAGCGGCCATTGAAACCGATTCAGCGAAGGTTGCGGCCAAACCGGCGACCATAACAATTTGCGCGTCGTAGGTGGCCGCGGCCACACCGAGTACAATGCCAAGCACATTCACCAGGCCATCTTGCCCGCCCAAGATTACATTGGCTAGCGTGGAGCTGGGTTTGTGCGGGTCACGATGCACATGGTAGTGCAGTTGGTCGTGATCGTGGTCTTCAAGGTGGTGTTGTGAGATTTCTATAGTCATAGTTTTTTGTCCACGAAGTGTACGAAGGGCACGAAGAAAGAATTAGTAGCAGGATTTACGCACTTTCGCAAAAGAAAGCCTGAAAATAGGGGTGTGTGGGGTGCGAAGCACCCCACACACCCCTATTTTCGGTATATTTTTCATCGTTTTGCGTAAGTCCAAAGTAGTTCACGTGTCTCTTCCTGGATTTTATTTTCGCAGCAAGCGCATCCCGTTGAGGGTGACCAGCAGCGAGGCGCCCATGTCGGCGAAGACCGCCATCCACAGAGTTGCCGCGCCAAAGAAGGCCAGCACCAGAAAAACGACTTTGATCGCCAACGCGAAGCCAATATTGATGCGAATTGTGCGCGCAGCCTTGCGTCCAACGCGAATTGCGGCGGGTAATTGTGCCAGATCATCGGCCATCAGGGCGACATCCGCGGTTTCGAGGGCTTGCGCGGTACCAGCCCCACCCATGGCGATGCCGAGACTGGCCGCAGCCAGGGCGGGCGCGTCGTTGACACCATCGCCGATCATGGCGACGTGCTCATATTCGGCCTGCAAATTACGCACGGCTTCAAGCTTGTCTTCGGGCAGCAAACCGGCGCGGATGTCATCCACGCCCAGGGCTTGACCGATTGTTTGCGCCACGGCAAGATTATCACCGGTGAGCATGACTGTGCGTTGCAGGCCAGCCGCTTTCAGGGCAGTAATTGTCTCATGGCTATTCCCCCGCGGCGGATCGCTAACGGCCAAAAAGCCGAGTAAATGCCCGTTGGCGCTGACCAGCATCACAGTTTGCCCGGATGATTCGGCCTGATCGATACGATCGCAGAATTGGGGATTGGGAGTTTCCGGTTGGCAGTCTTCCTGATCGTTGTCGTGGAATAGGCCGTGGCTGCCGATGGTGATTTGTGACCCGTTAACTGTGCCGCGGATGCCGCGTCCGGGCAAGGATTCGACATTTTGGGCGTCGAGTTCGGGGGCGCCGCGGTTTTGGGCGGCCAGCACAACGGCGCGTGCCAGCGGGTGGGTGCTGCGACGCTCGACGGCGGCAGCCAAAGTGAGCATTTCATTACAGTGGGGGCATTCAGCTGAGTCATCGTCATTGCAGCACTCATCGGCGCAGACAATTTCGGTGAGTGCAGGGCGGCCATGTGTCAGGGTTCCGGTTTTGTCGAAGGCCATCACGCGGATATTTCCTAACGCTTCGAGATACGCCCCGCCTTTTACCAGTACACCGCGCCGCGCCAGCGTAGCGATACCGCTGACTACGGTGACAGGTGTGGCGATGACCAGGGCGCAGGGGCAGGCGATTACCAGCATAGCGAGCGCGCGGTAGAGCCAGCCGTGCGCTTCGGGGGTGTCGAGGAAGGGCTGTCCAAAGAAAATTGGCGGAACAGCGGCGATCAGCAGCGCGCCGACCACCACGGCAGGCGTATAGATGCGCGCGAAGCGGTCTACAAAGCGTTGAGCGGGGGTTTTCTGGGCCTGGGCCTCCTCGACGAGATGGATTAGCCGTGAGAGAGTGTTATCTTCTGCAAGGTGGGTGATTTCAATTTCCAGCGCGCCGCTGCCATTGATTGTCCCGGCGAAGACTTCGCTGCCGATGGATTTTTCCACGGGCAGGCTTTCGCCGGTAATGGGGGCCTGGTTGACGGCGGAGGCTCCGGAGAGAATCAGGCCATCCATCGGGATGCGTTCACCGGGTTTGACCAGGATGATGTCGCCGATCTTCAGCCCTTCGACAGGGATCACCTGTTCGTGCGTACCGCACCACGGGCAAGGGCCGCCATCATATACTGTGTCATTGCGAGCGAAGCGAAGCAATCCTGTGGAGTTTTGGGAGATGGCTTCGGCGGATAATCGCTGCCCAAGATGCTCTTCGCAGTCGATGCAGCTTGTTAGCAAGGTGGCTTCAGCGGGGGCCAGCAGCATCAGGCCGCGGATGCTATCGCGGGCGCGCTCCATGGTGAAACCCTCGAGAGCCTCCCCAAGGCTGAAGAGTACAATCACAGTGGCGGCTTCGCCGTATTCGCCAATCACAAACGCGCCTACGGCGGCGATGGTCATCAGCACATTCATATCGAGGCCTTGCCCGCTGCGCAGGGCGGCCCAGCCGGAACGCGCCGGAAAATACAAACCGAGTAACCCGCCCAGGGTAAACAGACCCACTTCGAGCGAGTCCGAAAGCCCCAGCCCCGAGGCCAGAAACGCCAAACCAATGCAGAACATCCCCAATAAAGTCAGAGCGTTGCGCGGGCGGCGGACCAAATCCCACACCAGCGGCCAGCCGGAAAGAATCACCGGGCGCGCGCCGACTTCGGTCATGCCATAGCCCAGCTTGCGAATTTGGCCGCGGATTTGTTCTTCGTCCAGGTTGCCAGAAACCTGCATTTTGGCAATGGCAAAATTAACCTGACAGAATTCCACGCCATCCAGGCCCGCAACGCCTTTTTCGAGCGTCAGGGCGCAGTCGGCGCAATCCATGCCGGTGATGTTGAGTTCGAGGGTATTTGTCATAGTTACTTCCCTCACCCCGGCCCTCTCCCAGGGGGAGAGGGAGCAGGAGTGGGTGGAAATAGTCCCCTCTCCCACCGGGAGAGGGTTAGAGTGAGGGGTATTATTGAAATCCAGCGATAAGCCGCCAGACCTGAGCAACGAAAAACGTCACGGCGAAGCCCATGAAAACGGGCAGCAGGGTTGAGATCAGCGTCCATTTCAGGCTGCGGGTTTCTTTGTAGATCGTGTAGATGGTCGTGCTGCACGGGTTGTGGAGCAGACTGAAAAGCATCAGGTTGACGGCTGTGAGCAGTGTCCAGCCGCCAGCCTGGAAGAGCGCAGTCATTTCGGCATTGGACTGAAGTTCGAACATCACGCCCGCGCCCGCGCCTACTCCGGATGCGCCGGTGACCAAAACAGTGAGCATCAGCACAGTGGGGATGACGATTTCATTGGCAGGGATGGCGACGATATACGCGACAAGAATCACGCCGTTGAGACCGAGTAAAAGCCCCGCGGGATTGAGGAAATTAATCAGATACTCGGCGACGCTGACTCCCCCAAAGGTGATATTGGCCGAAAGCCAGATGATTGCCCCCGCGGGGAGGGCGAAGACGATGGCGCGCCACAGAACGATGAGCGTGCGGTCTATCACCGAGGTGTAGATGGTTTGCCAGATGCGCGGCGGGCGATAGGGTGGCAGTTCCAGGCTAAAAGTGGAAACTTCGCCGCGCAACACCGTGCGCGAAAGCCCCCACGAAACGAGAAAACTGAACAGAACGCCCAGCACAGCAATTGCCACCACCGACATGGCCGAGAGCAATCCTGCCAGTTGCGCCGGAACCAGACCGCCGATGAAGAGTGTGGCGATGAGAATTTGCGTCGGCCAGCGCCCGTTGCACAGCGCGAAATTGTTGGTGATGATGGCGATCAGACGCTCGCGCGGGCTGTCGATGACGCGCGTGGCAACCACTCCGGCGGCGTTACAGCCAAAGCCCATGGTCATGCTGAGGGCCTGCTTGCCGTGCGCGCCCACTTTTTGGAACATATTATCCAGGTTAAAGGCCACACGCGGCAGGTAGCCATAATCTTCGAGCAAGGTGAATAACGGGAAAAAGATCGCCATCGGGGGCAGCATCACGCTGATGACCCAGGCCGTCGCCAGATACATACCATCAAAGAGCAGGCCGTTGATCCACCAGGGCAGACCAATGGTGACGCCAAAACCTTTTAAGATCGGCTGGAGCGTATCCAGCAGCAGCCAACTGAGCCAGCGGGAGGGAACATTGGCCCCGGCGATGGTCAACCAAAAAACCAGGGTCAGCAGCGCCAGCATCAGCGGGAAGCCAACGGTGCGGCTGGTGACCAGGCGGTCAATGGTGCGGTCAAGATCGAAACGCGGTTTTTCCTCGGGGCGGGAGACAGCCCGGTCGGCGATGCGCGCCGCCTCGGTATACATCGATTCCATTAAATGTTCGTGAAAATCGCTGCCCACTTCCCAGCGTAAGGCCTGGGCGGTTTGCAGAATATCTTCGGGGGTTGTGTTGTGTAGGGTCATAATTATATGTGCGAGTTTTGGGTTTCGTGTTGCAGGTTGAATGTTGAAAGTAAGCGAAATTAATGGCACAAACATGCAACCTTCAACATTAAACCGTTTTCACTGATTTCCAATAACCTGCATTTGCGCCGCTCGCTGGGCCAAATCGCCGTGGCTCAGATCGCCGAGTTCGCCTTTTTGTAGGGCTTCGGCAATTTTCTCATCGCCATCCAGCAGGCGCAAGGCTACCCAGCGGGCGTTAGGCAGGTCGGGATATGTCGCTTCGATCTGTGTGACAAGCTGCTCGACGGCATTTTTCAGCGCCGGGGATTCGTAGCGCACACGGTAGGGTTTGCCCACCGTCGCGCCAGAGGCCACTTCGTGGATGGCCTGCAGGAGCAGATCCATCCCCTGGCCGTGGCGGGCTGCTGTGGGCACAACGGGCACCCCCAGGTCGCGCGCCAGCCGCCGGTCGTCCACGGTTAGTTTATGGCGGCGGACTTCATCCATCAAATTCAGGCAGACCACCACACGGTTGGTAATTTCCATCACTTGCAGCACCAGGTTCAGGTTGCGCTCGAGACGGGTAGCATCCACCACCACCACCGAAACATCCGGCTGGCCAAAGAGAATAAAATCACGCGCAATTTCTTCATCCAGGCTGGTCGCCAAGAGCGAATAGGTGCCAGGAAGATCGACAATTTTGTATCGGCTATTGCCATACTCAAAGCCCCCTTCGGCGCGCGTAACCGTTTTTCCCGGCCAGTTACCGGTGTGCTGGCGCAGCCCGGTGAGGGCGTTGAAAACCGTGCTTTTGCCGGTATTTGGGTTACCTGCCAGCGCGACCACGAAATCAGCATCCCCCATATCTACGCCTAATTTCAATAAATGTGCCGCGTTATGCACCGGGCAAGTTTCGCAAGGCGCGGCGGTGGGGGTTGGTTTGGTAAGTGTTTGTTCAGTCATATTTGCTATTCCAGTAAAAAAGACGGGGATTTTCTGTCGTTGGTCTTCCATCCTCCATCATCATCATCATCATTCATTCTCGCGCAAGATTCGAATTTGATCGGCCTGTGCCGACCGCAATGCAATCAGCGCGCCGCGCACGTTATATGCTGCCGGGTTACCGCTGGGGCTGTTCATCGTGTTTTGGATCAGCGTTCCGGGCAAGATGCCTAAATCCATCAAGCGGCGACGTTCCGCTCCCCGGAGGCGGGGTGTGAGTCCGATGACACGGCCTTGCTCACCGGGGGCGAGGCTGGTGAGGCGTTCGCCAAGCTGATCCTGCTCCCGCGGTTCTTCGGGCAGCAGTTCCAGGCCCACATTGGCCGCAATCAACGGGGCCAGCGTATGCTCGTCGCCACCGCTCCAAAAACGGATGCGCTGCGATGAAGATTCTGTCACGCGCACTGTCATGCCTACATGCAGACCTTCGGCCACTAATTGCGCATACACAGCTTCGGGTTCGTCTTCGATATGGACGATGCGGGCGGGCTTGTTTGCCTCGATAGATGACAGGGGAATGCGCGCACGGTAGACAATTTCACCGCGCGCCGTCGGGATAGGGTCGCCGTGCGGATCGTGGGTAGGGTTGCCCAACTGTGCAGCCAGGCGACTGATTTCAGCCGGGCTGAGTTCGTGTTCGTATAAATCAGCCTGTCCGTGCCATTCGGCTTCACCAAAACCGGTGGCATCGGCCAGATAGCGTTCCCACAAACGATGCGCGCGAATAATTTGCAATGCATAAGCGCGCCCTGAGCCTGTCAGATGAAAATTGGTGCCGTCAACAGCCACTAGTTGCCGCGCTTCCAGTTTTTCGAGCACACTGGCAATTTCATCCAGGCTGAGATTCAGCGATCCTGCCAGGCTTTTTACTGTCGGGCGGCGATCATGAATTTCGCATTGGTGGATATGTTTGAGCGCGTCTTCCTCGAAGACACGTTCGGTCATTCTGCGGGAGCGCTGCCAGCGCCAAAACAGGCCGCGTTCGGGGCGAAAAAACCACACCGCGAGCAGCGTGATGGCAAAAGCTACGAGTAAAGAAATCAGTGGGTTGGGCATAATGAGTTGGGTAGCAGGGATTGGGTAACCAGGGATTAGGATTTATCCTAATTGCCTGATGCCTGCTTTATTTCCTTTGCCGATAAAGATTTGGGTCTACCACGGCGAGCATTGCCTCGGTATCGAGGTTGCCGCCCAAAAATTTGTTAATAGCTTCAACCTGCGGGTGCGGGTCAACGAGCATAGCGTTGTAGTCCACATCGATATAGTTCAGACCGGGGTGTTTTCTCATCCAATCTTCAACCTGGCTGACGTGTTTCTCGAAGAGGACCGCCATCGTGCCGTCATCGACTTTGTTTTCTTCGCCGCGGCGTTCGAGCATTTTGCTCTGGGAGGCCAGCACCTCCCCAATATTGCGGCGCATAAAAAGTACGCGGTAGTCATACTTCGGGGGTAGTTCCACCAATAAAGCGCCGATCAACTTCACGGCTTTGCCCTGCGCATCCGGCAGCCAGGCTGTATCCCCATCTTTGAGTTTCTTGGCGCGCTCAAACTCGTAGTATCCCTTGGGGTTGTCCACATCTGCCTCACGGATTTGATCTGTCAGGGGGGGAACACCGCCAGCTTCGAGCATTTTCATTGTCATCGAGGTGCCAGAACGCGGCAGGCCAGAAACGATGATGATGGGGTCGGATTTGCGAAAGATTTTATTTAGGAATTGTTTCATATGGATTCCAATGACGAGAGACCGAAGATGGGAATTTCTGTCCGTCTTCGGTCTCTCGTCCACGATTTTTTATTGTGCTTGTACCAATATCTCGCGCACAGCGGAAACGCTCTTTTTCGATAACGCCATTCCTGCCAGTGCGCCATCGTTATCGCCTTCCACGATGCGCCGCCCCAGGCCGGAATGCCGCCACATTTTCAGGTCTTCTTCGATAGGTGATCCGATGAGGTCTTCACGGAAAATTTTGCCATCTTCAAGCACGATGACACGGTTGGTCTGGCGTGCTACGGCCGGATCGTGGGTAACGACGATAAAGGTTGTTCCCTGCGCAGCGTTGATTTCGTGCAGTAATTTCATCAGGGCGCGCCCGGCTTCGGTATCCAGGCTGCCGGTGGGCTCATCCGCCAGGATCAGTGAGGGCTTATTCGCCAGCGCGCGCGCGACTGCCACGCGCTGCCGTTGCCCGCCTGAAAGCTGATTGGGCAAATGCCGCATCCGGTCATCCAACCCGACGATTTCCAGCAGTTCTTTGGAGCGTTTGCGACGGGCGATGAGATTTACCTGCCCCATCATGGGGACTTCGACGTTTTCGCGCGCGCTCAGGGTGGGGATGAGGTTGTGAAGTTGAAATACAAACCCCACGGTTTCGGCGCGAAACGTATCTTTGTTGCGAATTTTTGCCAAATCTTGCCCGTTGATAAATACTTGCCCGCTGGAGGGTTTATCCAGCGCGCCGATCATATTGAGCAGAGTGCTTTTGCCGCTGCCGCTCGGTCCCATTACGGCGATGAACTCGCCGCTTTGAATTTTCAGGGTAATCCCATCCAGGGCACGGATTTCTTCACCATCGCCGTAAACGCGCGTCAGTTCGCGGATTTCGATGAGAGGGTGGGGGTTTGTATTTGACATAATTTTCTCCATAGGATTCAACGAATCAGCAAGCCAATCGGGAGTTCAGATACTTTTCGTTGACTCGCTGACTTGCCGAATCGTTCGCTCACTCACCAATCTCGATGTCTACAAAGGCGGTCATGCCCCAACGCAGCCCGGCGGGCACTTCATCTAATTCGATGAGTACGGGGTAATTTACGCCAGAGCCTTCAGAATCTTTGGGAGCGATGCGCACTACTGTACCGTTAACAAGAGCTTCGGGTAGGGCATCGAAAGTGACAAGCGCGGTATCACCAATTTTGATTTGGGCGACATCAATTTCATTTAGATCGGTAGTTTCGACTTGCATGTGGTTCAGATCGGCCAGCAAGATCACAGGCTGCCCGGGGGAAACCCATTCGCCGGTGTGAATATTCAGGTTGCCGATGGTGCCATCAAAAGGCGCGCTCAGCACTAAATCATCCAGGGCGGCTTCGGCGGCGGCCAATTGTGCTTCAGCGTTGGCCAATCGGGCTTCGGCTACGGCAATATCATCGGGATCAGGCCCTTTTTGCAAGATTTCAAATTCGCGCTGGGAAACAATCAGTTGCGCCTGCGCCAGTACCAGATCAGATTCGGCTTCGGCAATATCAAGGTCGTCACCCGTTCCAGTGAGGGCGTTATAAAGGCGCACGGTAGCATCGTAATCTTTTTGAGCCTGTGCCATGCGGCTGAGATAGTTGGCGCGCGTGAGGTCATCTTCGGCTTTTCCTTCGTAAGGTTCGTAATCTTCCTGGGCTTTGTCCAACTTGTCTTTTGCCAAAATCATGTTGGCATAAGCCTGATCAATATCGGCCTGTACGGCAATACGGTGCAGGTTATTAATGCGGCGCTCAGCATCTTCGATGGCTAACTCCGCGTCGGCAATACTCTGCTGAGCTTTGGCCAGCGCCAGTTCAGGGTCATCGAAAAGCGCGTCGAGTGCCTGTTGTGCAGAAACTACTTCAAAGCGGGTAGCCGCGATGGCGGCCTCCAGAGTTTCCCTGCCTTCGAGCCGGACGAGTACCTGCCCGGCGATGACACTATCATCTTCGCCCGCCAACACCTCGGCGACAACACCGCCAGTTTTCATACTCAGTGTGGCTTCCTCGGCAGGCAATAGCTTACCTGTGGCACTCACCACCGGGGTGAAATTCTGTACCACCGGCTCCGGGGTAGCGGTTTCAACAGTCTGAGTAGGCAACTCACAAGCGCTGAGAGTTAATAATCCAACAACGATCAGTACAAACAAACTTCTTTTCTTCATAGTGTTCTCCTTGATTTTTAGATACTGCTCGGGCTTGCGCCTCCGCAAAAAAGTTTTCGCAAAAAGATATGTGTATAGAGGGCGTAGCCTTCATACACATATCTTTTTGCGACTTTTTATTCATACATCAATGCTTCGACAGGCTGCAAGCGGGTGGCTCGCAGGGCGGGATAAATGCCGCCGACCAGACCCAACGATAAGGCCACGATGATGGCCCGTGTGAAAATATCAATTTCCCAGACGGGGGTGAGGGCGCTGCCCAGCATGGGGATATTACCGAGTGCGTAGCCCAGGCCAAGCGCAACCCCGATGCCAACGATTCCGCCAAAAATACCTAGTAGAAGCGATTCTTGCATAATCATGCCGAGAATTCGGCGGCGACGCCAACCCAGGGCACGTAAAACGCCGATCTCGCGGGTGCGTTCCAGTACGGCCATGAGCATAGTATTCATCACGCCAACCCCGCCGACGAAAATTGCCAAAAAGGAAATCGCGCCCATCATCGCATCCATGCTTTGCATATCGGGCATCTGATCGGCGAACTCGCCAGTGAGGGCGGCATGGATTTCGGGATAGAGCGTATTGATCTCTTCAACCACTGCCGCGGCCTGAGTTGTGTCGTTCAATTTAACCATGTACAGGCTTACTTTGCGCGGTTTTCCGGCGAAGGTTTGCGCGTCTCGCAGGGAAATGACGCCCCCCATTTCTTGCCAGCCGCTGCCGCTCTCAAAAATACCCACGATCTTGAAACGAGTATTGCCAATCTCGATCGTGTCGCCGACTTCTTTGTGCATGGCATCGGCGATCATACGACCGAGCATCATTTGATGGTTTCCGCTCAAGTATTCGCCCTCGGTGACGTTGAAACGCTGAATGCTGTAACTATGAGGGGCGTAGCCTTGCAAGATGAAAAACATGCCCGCATCGGGTAGCGCGGTGGCCGTAAAAATTAGCCCGCTGGCGCTTTGTACTTCGGGCAGCAGGGTAATCTTATCGCCAACGCGCTCGTCGATGGTGCTGTAACCGGTATCGGCAATCCCGGCCTGACGGATCATAATCTCGGCATCGCCGCCCATTGTACCAATCATATCCATCGCGCCGCGTACAATTGCTTCAAGTGCCATGATGCCGCCTACGGTGATGCCAATCGCGCTCAGCGCTAGCAGGGTGCGGGAGGTGCGCTGCCACAGGCTTTGAACAGCCATTCCACCGATGGGTAGGCGGCGAATTTTTCCGGCGCTGCCGCCCTCGTAACGTAAAGCTTCTACGGGAGGCAGGCGCGAGGCGCGCCAGGCCGGGTATGCACCACCAACAAAACCGAGCACCAGGACGGTGATCAGGGCTTGCTGGAGTACCGCCGGAGTAACATTTTGAGCCGTTGCGCCGAAGAAACTGGTGAAATCGGACGATGCAATCAGCATCAACCAGCCCAGTCCGATACCCAGCAAGCCGCCCAAAATGCCCACCAAAAGCGATTCGCCCAAGATCATACGCATAATGCGCCATTTTTTCCAGCCCACCGAGCGCAGCACACCGATCTCGCGGGTGCGTTCCATCACGGCCATCAATTGGGCATTCATCATGCCTACACCGCCGATAACGATTGCCAACCCGGCAATCGCCCAGACATAGCCCCCCATGGCATCGCCCATAATTTGCTGGTCGGCGTAGGCTTCGGTGCTGCTGAGTAAATAATTGGGCCACAGGCGCAGAGCGCGCTGTTCAACGCGTTCGCTGAATTCAGGGTCTTTGAGTTGAATATAAAAAACACTCACCTGCCGCTGCCGCCCCAATAGTTCTTGGGCATCTGCGAGACGCAGGATTGCACCGCTGTCTTCCATAGTTTGGCCGGTTTCGTAAATGCCCACAATGCGAAAGACGCTGTCGGTCAGGCGCAGGGAATCGCCAGGATGCTTGCCGAGAATCTCGGCGGCTGATGCGCCAAGCAGCATGGGGTTGCCGCGGCTGTATTGTGCTTCGCGGCTATCCAGGGTTACCCCTTCGATGATTTTGAAGCGACTGAGCAGGAAACTATCTTCCGGGTAGCCAAAAGCGAAGAAATAAGGCACGCCATCGGTTTGTACCAGCCCTTGCAGCATACCGCTGACGGCAGCAACTTCCGAGAGATCTTCGAGTTCGATGCCGATGTTTTCATCGACCGCGCTCATGCTGACATCCATTGTGTCGGGTTGGCTGAGTACGAGATCAGCTTTGCCGCCAGTGAGAAATGAATCGTAGCCCGCCTGAAAACCATCTGCCAGCGCGCCCATAGCAATAATCGCGGCTACACCAATGGCAATGCTGAGAACGGTTAGAAAAGTACGACCTTTTCGGCGAAGTAAGTTTTTGAGGAGCATAGGCTTTTCCTGATTTTAGGGTTGACAATGGCCCTATTATGCTGCGCTTGTGCGTTGGGCCTCCCCACAAAATATGGGGATTTTAGTCTTGCCTAAATTTTCTTGATCTCCGGGATGGTTAGCAAATGAAAGGCCAGTGTAGACATCCAGGGAGCTTTACGCAGTTTGGTATTATCATCGCCCGCTTTGCCGCGTTGGGTAATCTCGCGGCAGTGAGCCAATACAATTTCGTTGCTGAAATAATCTTCCAGGGCGGTTTCGCCGGTCAGGATTTCGCGCAACCCCAGCTTCATGTAAATAGTGCTGGTAATTTCAGAGACCCAACCCGCGCTGAGTACCAATTCGTCGGCCATATCGCGAATCGCCAGATTGAAGATCATTGCCAGGCGGATGATCTCGCGCTCGCGCGGGGTGAAAGCCGACCATTGGCGGCGGCCATCGAGAATATAACTCTCTGTGGGCAGGTCGGCCTGGGCGTGAAGATTCTGCACGCCCGGAGTGATGACACAATGCCCGGCAGCGATTTGGGCAACCGCCGAACCCAACGCGTAAAAGAGTTCATTTTTGAGTACATAGCCGCCGCGCTGACGCTCAACGATATAATCGTAAGGCCGCGGCGCAGCCTGGGTGCCGGTGAAAAGAATTGCCGGAGGGTCAGGTAAATCTTCGGTCAGGGCTGCCAGCTCAAAAGGTAGATTGGGTGCACCGGGCATCTCTGTGTCCAGGACGACTACATTCACGCGCCCTTCCGTTTGGGCCATAAAATCGAGCAATTCGGCGCGGTTTGCCACTTCCCCAACCACACGTGTGCGCCAGTCGCGCGTGAGCAGCAACGACATCAGGTCGCGGGCATAGGGGTCATCTTCAATCAGTGCTACGCGGATATCTTTAGCCATTTTCTTGCTCTACAAAGATTTGACGGGTGATGCGCGGGCCGAGTACAGCAACTTTGGCTTGTCCGTCAACCTGAATGGTGATATTGCCATCGAAGAGGGTGTACCCGGTGACAACGAAGTGGGCCTGTGGCACGATGCCTTGCTCGCTGAGATGGCGCAGCAGGTCTGGGTCGTTGTCGCGCACACGCTGAATAGTGCCGCACTGATCAGGGCGCATTTCGCGCAAACTCAGTTTGGCATGAGAAGGCATCTGAAGATTCTTGTCGGGAATTGGGTCTCCATGGGGATCGTGCGTCGGATCGCCGAGCACTTCAGCGATGCGGGCTTCAAATTCTTCAGAAATCACATGCTCCAGACGATCCGCCTCGGCATCGACTTCATCCCAGGAGTAGCCCAAAGTTTCATAGAGGAATAATTCCAGCAGCCGGTGATGGCGGATAATCTCCAGGGCGACGCGTTCGCCCTCGGGGGTGAGAATTACGCCGCGGTGTTTGATATACTCGACAAGCGGTGGGCGAGTAGTGGAGAGCCGTTTGATCATGCCAGTGACAGATGCCGGGGCGATTTTCAGAACTTCAGCAATTTGTGTGGTGCTGGCGCGCCCGTGGGTCAGGCTTAAGTCGTAGATGGTTTTGAGGTAATCTTCAACCGCGTGGGTGAGTTCATCTCGCATAATGCTAAATCCTTATTTAGGCTGACCTAAATTTTTACAGATTGTAGTCTACCTGTTTCCCCGTGTCAAGGTGTGAGGGTTTCCCTATGCGATTGCCCAGTTGCACTGCCGCGGTTTTCTTGACAATCCCCTGCGATGCGTGTAAAATCTGGCCTGCGTTTGGGAAAACGCATTTTGATATTGATGCCGAGATAGCTCAGTTGGTAGAGCACGCGACTGAAAATTGCGGTGTCGACAGTTCGATCCTGTCTCTCGGCACTCAGTCAAAATATGCTTCATGCGGGCGTAGTTAAGTGGTATAACGTCTCCTTGCCAAGGAGAAGGCCACGGGTTCGAATCCCGTCGCCCGCTCACGAAATTGCTGATTAACGGCTGAAGATTGTGGATTGGAGATACTCATCAGCAATCTTACCTGCAATCAGCATTTTATTTTGGCGACGTCGCCAAGTGGTAAGGCAGAGGTCTGCAAAACCTTTATCATGGGTTCGAATCCCATCGTCGCCTCATAAAAAAGCATCCCCAGTTTTCGGGGATGCTTTTCTGTTATCAACACAATCCATTGCCAGTTAGTGATGCATTTACGACATAGAACACACCTGAAAGAAAGCGCAACTAACCAATTATTCGCCCCCAATTTACCAAATTTGATAGGCGAGGCGGCTAAGAAGTATTAATCCGAGAGCGCCAATTGGATCCAGTAGTCGGCATTGCTTCGCCCATAATTGAAAACTTGGATGTAGATCGAATACGTTTCACTCGAATCGGGAATTGTGAAAGTTGTTCGTTCTGAACTCCCATCTTCGGTGGTCAGATAGGTAATTGCATCGGTGGCTTTCTTCATTTGGTTAGCTGAATATACATTTATGGCTACATCGGCATTGTCTGCTGCCCAAAGCGTGATGGCGATTTTTTGGCCTGCTGACAGATTTAATTTATACCAATGGTCGTGCTCTGCTCCTAATTCGCCATATATTTGATCGCTGCCATACCAGGGCAATGCGTCCTTCGCTGCCTTGCCCGATGGTTTTTGTAAATCCCAACTCAGCCAACCCAGATAATCGCGGTCATCAAGGCTGTCTGGCGTTCCAAAATCCACAACCACAAAGTAATTTCCACGCTCCAAGTCATCAATCTGCAATTCAACTGTACAATCATTGTCGTAAACAACCACAATTTCTTCCCAGCAATCTAGCTTGTACTCAACATCTCGAGCCCGACTGCTGCGCGCATCCACAAGTTCATGTTCATGGTCAAATACCGACACAATATAATCGGCTGTGCCCGAAAGCGATTGCAATAAAGTCAAGGGCATTGGTGTCCAAAATGTAAAATCGACATCGGCTTCATTTTCCAACGAGAAATAGAAATAATATTTCCCATCCCGCCCATTCGGAACCGATTCGAGCACAATTCCGTTTTCTCCTTTTTCATTTTTGTGAAAATCTTCGGTAAAACCCAATTGATAGGCTGAGTTATATGAATTTCCCGGACTAACTGGCGAATCCATACCCGCCAGAACCAGCGAAGTGATGCTTAAAACGAATACCAGAGTAACGGTGATAATAAAGTTTTTTAGACGACGATTCATGTGCTTTTCTCCTAAATATACGAATGACCAATCTGTATTAATTGACTTCCGGCAACATAGAGAGAATGCCAATAAGATAATTAAAGGCTTTATGTGCTTTTTGCCCTTCAAGCTCCGCAACAACGTAAGTCCCCTCGATGGGATCCATTCAGGGTATTGTAGGATATGGTGATAATAGTTAGCTGCTTGTCATAGTATAGCGAATTTTCAACTACGCAACCCCGCGAATCAAAATCAGTTCACGCTGCGGAGGGCAGAAATATTCGACGCCATTCTGGGTGACAAGTACATTTTCTTCCAGCCCGATATAGCCGTAGCCTTCAACCATCAGGCCGGGTTCGATGGTGTAAACATGCCCAACTTCAATCGGCTGATGCGGGGTGTCGCCATAACGCTCCCAGGCCGGGCCGAGTACAACGCCGCCATCATGCGCCAGCCGCCCTAATTGATGTCCGGTAGCATATTTATGCCCCTCATACCCCGATTGAATTACAATATCACGCGCGGCGGTATCGACTTGCACGCCAGTACTTCCGGGCTTTAGCGCGGCGACCGCGGCATCAATCGCGGCGAGTACCGTATCGAAACCGCGCTGAACTTCTTCGGGCGGGGTGCTTTCGCCGGGGCGCAGCACATAGCCCATGCGTTGGATGTCGGAGCAATAGTCATTTTTCTTGACACCAAAATCAAAGTGGAGCAGATGACCGGATGCGATGACTAGCTCGGTGGGGCCTCCGTGCCCGATGGGGGAATTTGGCCCGGTGTTGACCGCCGGGCAATGCTCGTAGCTCCAGGCGCTTTCAAGTTGATATTCATCGAGCAATTTGTGCATATACGCGCCGACTTGTTTTTCGGTCATTCCAGGGCGCAGATAGGCGAAGGTGCGCGCGTATATTTCCTCGGTGGTGGCGACCGCTTCTCGAATACGCGTCACCTCCGAGGGAGTCTTGCGTCCCCGCAGGGCGTTGATGATTCCTTCGGCGGGAATGACGCGTTCGTAAAAAGGAGTCTCGGCGAGATAATCCATCAAAATTTGATACAGGCCGTGCGTCAACCCATCGGCATGGACAGTGTTGGGGGATGTGTTGATGGCGATGTGGTGAGGTTGCAGTTCATTCAGAATTTCGAGCAGCACGGGCTTGATGGACTGGTCGTAATAGTGTACGGGGTTGTAGATGCCCAGCCGCTGTACAGCTTCGGCCTCGTAACGGCCTACAATGGCAATGCGCTCTCCGCTGGCGGTGAAGATGAGCGCGCTGGGCCAGGTGAGGTCTTCGGGGCCGAAGATGAAATCGAGTACGGGGTCGCGTAGGGCGGAAGTTTCGCGTACAAACGTCAGCCATAGATCGATATTTTTCTCACGCAAAATTTGTTGGATTTGGTGTGATTTTTCTTGCAGGATACTCATGGATTTTTTATGATGTTTGGAGATACGGCAAAAGAACTCCGAGATTTCAAAAATCTCGGAGTTCCAAATGGAAGAAACCAGACTAGTGTTTCATTGCACCTTGCATAGCGTCATTGGCGAGGTTGGCCTGATTGTAGTCGAGGTCGCCGGGATCTCTTCCACCAGTGCCGTCACCGCTGAGTTCGCCATCGGCCAGGAATTTGCCGGAATCGTCGTCGCCATCTTTGTCGCCAGGGGTTGCGCCGCTACTGCCATCGCTGCCGCCGCTGGGGCCATACATGCGCAGGAAATGGCCGCTTTCGCTGTCCGGGCCGCCGACTGGCTCTTTGGGATCGGGGTTTTCGCTGCCGCTGGGGGAACCTGTGTAGGGCATGGGGGTGTCGCCTTCCAGAGTCAAGGCTCGCCGGTCTACTTCAAAATAACCCTTGCCCCATACCACCTGATATTGTTTACCATTGGCGCAATCTACGATCATATTGCCTGTTTTCGAAGTAGCCCACAACTCGCCCACACCTACAACTGTTTTTTCGCAGCTCTCCGTTGAAGATCCGTGATAGCCTTTGCCATCCACCGTTCCCCAATATTTATTCGTGCCTTTGCCCTTCGTACCGCCGCCGTATTGTCCTACTGGCGGGCCGCCACCAGATTTCGGTGGTGTGCCGGGCGTTTTGCCGCTGCCGCCCCCAGGGCCTTTCATGCCGGGGCCTCCTTGGGGAGTGAGCAATTCTTCGGGGAGTTTGCCATTGCCGATGCGTTGCGGACCCATGTTGCCGGTCTGCCCTTCGGGTTGATCGCTGCCTTCGTTGATGGAACCGCTGACATCGGTTTCTTCGCCGTTCCACTCGGTGAGGGGATCGTTGCCGTCAATCTCGCTGGCCGGCACGCCCGAGGGCTGGCTCTGCTCTGCGGGTGGGGTAGCTGAATCCAGCTTGGGGGTAGATTCAGCATCGAGATCGGCTGCCAACTCTTCCGTGTGGGAACCGTTCCCCGGTTCCTGGCTTTGTCCGCCGTAGCCTTTGCCCGTAAGTGGATCTTGAGCCTCCGATTGCGGTGTGTCCACAGGTGCTGCAGTGAGGGGTGCGGCGGCTACGGTCTGTTCGGTATTGACGATAGCCGCAGTTAGCTCACTTTCAACCGACTCGGCCTGTGCAAAATCTTGGGTTGTCTCGACGCGCGTGCCGGGTTCGTGGGCGGCTTCTTGTAATACCTGATTTTCGGCGCTTTCAACAGCTTCCAGATTCTCTTGGGGTTGAATGGTTTCCATTTCGCTCATCATACACTCCTTGTTTCACCAAATGCTTGTTGCGCTCATATATTTAGTCGGCGCAATGGCGAAAAAAGTAACATGCTAGATTCATGTGGTTGTTTAGCGCTCAATAGAATTGCCGGATGCTTCATCCCAACAATATGGAGCCCAATCAGGCGGGACATTGTTAGCATCAACAGCATCACAAGGGGGCAAATCTTGGCCGATGTGAACAATATTCCATTGCCCATGATCTTTGGCTGCCAGCCAGGCAGCTCCGCCCATTTCGCCGGTCTTATTCACGCCGCCTTCAGCAAAGCTGCCGTCATGCCGCCCCATTGAGAAGTCCAGTTCGGATTCACTCCAGCCGAGTTCTGCCAACAAAGCTTGCTTGATGGATTCTTCATCGTTGAGAGGTTCGGGTTGCGGTGGTGGTTCTCCTTCGGGCGGATGCTCTTCAGGAGGGGGTTCTCCCGGGGGCGGTTCTTCGCCGTGGGGTGGTTCTTCACCTGGATGAAAGTCTTCATCCGGGGGGAATGGCTCTTCGCCGGGAGGCGGGCCTTCTTCGGGGGGGCGGTTTGGCCCAGAATTTATGGGCATATTGCATGCTGTCATGCTGCCCAGCACTGCTAACACGCATAGCAGGGCAAGATATTTCATCAGGATTTGTTTTTTTGTTTTCATATTGAATAAACCTTTAGGGTCTTGCGCCTTACGACAGGTGCTTCTGCGGAATTTTGTAAGTCAGGACATAGACCAACCCGCCGGGGTTGAGATCGCGCCAGACGGAATGCACAACCTGTGCCAGGGTTTGTTGGCCTGCGGCTTCGGCGAAACGATTTTCAACTTCAGCAGCGAAGAAATCAAAAGCTTCTGCGGTCATTTCGCCCAGTCCGGCCCGATCTTCATCAGAAACGGCGTAGCCTGCGGTAGCTTCGCGCGCATCGGCAAACAGTGCGGCACGATATGCTTCGTCGGTGATGGCTTTGCCAATCACATCGACTACGGCTCGCTCGGAGGGATTCATATCTTCATAATCCGGGGCGGGCTGCAAATTTTCACCAGCTTTGACATCGTCAGGGGAAAGCGCCGTTTGACCGCGCAGGTCTGGAGGCGGAGGAGGATCACCGGGTTCTTTGTGTCCGGCAACATTGCCACCGGTACCGGGGTGATCTTTGGCAACCTGAGCGGGTTGCGTAAAGGGACTGGGGCCGTGGTCTGGTTCATCAGCAACTGCGGCAACCGGGCCGGGCAGGTTGATGGGGGTGGCTTCGTCTTTGTCGTCGTCGCCGCTTTGGCTGGCGAGTTCAAACTCGATGCCTTCGGGGATTTCGGCCTGCTCTACAATACCGCGGTCTTCCAGCGGTTCGGCTATTTCGACGGTTTCGTGGGGTTCTACCAGAATTCCGGTGCCTTCGGGCAGGTCGTCGCGGTTGGGGCCGCTGATGAGCTGCATGCCTTCATCGTCTTCGGCGGCAACCGGGCCGGGCAGGTTGATGGGGGTGGCTTCGTCTTTGCCGTCGTCGCCATTGCCGGAGGCTTCGCTGAGTTCCGGGTCTTTGATCAGACCGTCATCGTCGCGGCCAACCGTGCCATCTTCACCCGCGAGTTGAAATTCGATACCTTCAGGCACTTCGGCGGTATCGACCACGCCGCGCTCTTCCGGCTTGTCGGCCATTTCGACAGTTTCGTGGGGTTCTTCCAAAATACCGGTGCCATCGGGCAGATCATCGCGGTTGGGGCCGCTGATAAGCTGCATGCCTTCGTCATCTTCTTCGGCGGATTCCGGACCGGGCAGGTTGATGGGCGTGGCTTCGTCTTTGCCGTCGTCGTCGCCTTCACTGGCAAGCTCAAACTGCATGCCTTCAGGGATTTCGGCCTGTTCAACAATGCCGCGCTCTTCCAGCGGTTCAGCCATTGCGACAGTTTCGTGAGGTTCCACCAACACGCCGCTGCCAGGGGGCAGGTCTTTAGGCTCGTCGGGGCAGGGAGGCGGCGCTTCAGGCTGTCCGGGAGGCTCAACGGCTTCAACCAACGCGCCTTCAACGGCCTCGGCTTGCTCAAAGGTTTGGGTTTCTTCCACGCGGGTTCCGGGTTCAACCGCGGCTTCTTGCAGGGTTTGCTGCTCTACGGCTTCGGTGGTTTCGGTGCTTTCTACATTTTCCTGGGGTTGGATCGTCTCTAGCTCGTTCATCGGTTGCTCCTTTTTGGCTAACTTTGGATGATTCTGCTTATTTAGTCGCTGATACCGATAAAAAAGTAACAGGGTGAGTTAAAAGTTGAAGGTTGGCAGGTTGCAGGTTAGCGATAGTGCGCGATCATTTGCTGGTTCATTGCCTGAAACTTGCGCATCTGCGCTTCGGGGAAGGGGTAGCGCGATTTGGCGGTCGCCAGTGAGATCAGGCAGTAGGATAAATTCCCCAGATGTTTGGCGGAGATATGCCAGCGATCGACTTTGAAGGTTTCGGCGAGATGAGTCAGCGTGAAACGCCACACGGCCTGGACGGGGGGGGTGGTTTGGGCCTCGAGCAGGTTGGGCAAATCCTCGAAGTTGGGCTCGGTAATCAGTGAGAAATACCCGTAGCGGCAGGGAGTTTCGCACAGTTGGCAGCCGCGCTTGCGATGCAGGCGATTTTCGGCTTTGGCGCGCCCCGGGAGTTGGGCTAACTCATCCATCTGTTCCTGAAAAGCGCGGCAAGCCTCGGGGGATGAATCGGCGCTCAGGGCCAGGCGCGCCAACGCGGCCACACGTTCCGGCTCCGGGTTGCGGCTGGCCTGCTGAAAAGCGACGATTAACTTTGAAGCCGCCTCCACAGCCCGGGGCCAGTCATCCCCAAAAGAATCCCGTAGGGGCTGCAAATCTTCCACGCGCTGCGGCGGCACAAATGAGAGCAGGTGCAGGGTGATGAGGGTGTGTTTGAGTGTGTTCATGGGATTGTCCTGTGTGAGGTATCAGGGGGCGGGTGCAGTTAATGGCTTTCGATCAACATAGCTTCTATGGCAAGCCGACAGCCAGCGATATTTTTCATCACTTGCGCATTCCAAAAGCGGAGTACGCGATAGCCTTGCTGTTCAAGGGTTGCGGTTCTTTCCTGGTCGTATTCAACCTGATCCAGATGTTGGCTGCCATCCAGTTCAATCACGAGCTTTTCCTGGACTGCACAGAAATCGACGATATAGTTGCCGATGGCGTGCTGCCTGCGGAACTTAACATTTCTGAGCTTTCTGCCGCGCAACTGTGCCCATAGTTTTCGCTCGGCGGGCGTTGTTGCTTGTCTCAGCGCGGCCGCACGGTGCATGATTTTGGGCGTGCTTCTACGTGGACGCGGCATGTTATTCTCCTTTGCCCCCCTCAATCCCCCCAAATGCCAACCCCGTAAAAAACACGGGGCAAGCGCATGGAATTTGGGGAGAAGTACGTTATTTTGCGCCCACGGATATGCTGTGGACGAAAACGGGGGAGCAGAGCGTCTTCTTCTCCCCGAATTTGACATCTTTTCGTCTCATTCGAGGCTGTATTCTCCCGAGGCTGTATGCTCCCCCAGATTCGACGGTACTATCGTCGCATTTGGGGGAGATGTCACGAAGTGACAGAGGGGGCAGGCTCCAACCGCTCGATCAAAAACAGCACCTCCGCTGCATCGGCATAATTAAGCGCCGGATCATCGCCCAGCGCCGGATCCCGCGAGCCGTTGAGAATGGCGACAATTGCGTTCATCAGCAATTTTAGTGTATCGGGTGTATCTGGATCGCTGGCAAGTTGATTGAAAAGCGGCTGAATTTCGCCAGTTTTTTTCTGAGAAATAAGCCCTAATACGTGCTCAACCAGATTTCCTCCGCCACCCTGCGCATACCCCCCCTGCCGACGATAGGCCAGATAGGCCGCGCGCGCCTGCTCCCAGGCGGCGCGCGCCGCTTTAGCCTGGCCGGTGGCGGTTTCGATGTCGCACAAAATATCGAAGGTTTTCCACGGTTCAGCCGCGTGACCAAATTGGCGGTCACACTCAATCGCCCGCAGGATCTCCGCTCTAGCTTCGTCGTAGCGTTTGATATTTTTTAGGGTGCTGGCTGTATTGCTGCGCACGACCCCTTCCTGGCGCAAATCGCCTGTTTGAACATAAATATCCGCCGCCTTGCGCTCAAAGGTGACCGCTTCTTCCCAACGATTTAAATGGCTTTTATAAAGAAGCCCCAACATGGTCAAACTACTCGCCTGCCCGGCCCGATCATCATTCCGGGACTTAATCTCCAGCGAGCGGCGGTAGGCGGCTTCGGCGCGCTCGAAATCGCCCGCATCCTGATGCACGATGCCGATCTGGTGATAGACAGAAGCGACGGATTTGGGTTCATCCTGCTTTTCGAAGATAGGTAAGGCTTCTTCATAAGCTTCAATGGCTTCTTTATACTTTTTCTGCCTACGCAGAACATCTGCCAGTTGAAACTTTCCCACTGCCACTTGACGGGAATCTTTTTGTTTTTCGGCTCGCTTGATATTTTCATTATAAGTTTCAGCCGCTTCATCCAGCCGCCCCAGGGCTGTCAGGCAGTCGGCTTGTTCGGTCAGAGTCACGGCAGCCATTTGAGCGGCGCTCTCGTTATCATGAATCGCTTCAAACAGTTGCTGGGCTTCAATCAGCACATCAAGGGCGGGTGCTGCCTGCCCGCCTGTTTCCAACACCCGACCGAGCATAAAATGCGCTATCCCCAAATCATAATCCGCGCCTTTATAGGCGGACGTTTTGGCTTTTTCAAGCAGCGCCCGCGCTTTTTCGTAGGCCGGTTGGAGCTGCCCCGCTCCGAGCAGGCGTTCGATCAGCAGGCGTTCATTTTCAAAGCGGGTTTTTCCCCATTCCGGGATCAGGGCGGCGGAGGCTGCCCGCAGTTGCACGGCGCTGTCCAAAGCGCTGGGGCGGTTCAGGTATTCCAGTAATTGCTCAATTTTTCCAGCCGTGCCACTGACCATTTCGGCGCTTGCAATATCCCTATTCAGCAAATCCGCCAGCCAGTCGAGCAGCGCCAGCAGGTTGGGCAGTTCCAGCAGGGTCAGGTTGTTTGCCAATTTGCTATCTTGAAACTTTTGCTGATAAAGAAAACCAACCAATTGCCGCATGGCACCCGCCCAGGCCCCTTCGAGTTGGGCAAAGGCTTCTCTGTTGATGCTCAGTCGCAAATAGGCGGGCAGGGCTGGGTCAAGGCGCAGGTAGTTGTAGTCCTGTATTTCGGCCATACCGGTGTCGATCAGCATTTTGGCTACGGCCACCATATTATCTTCTTCAAGTTCCAGCACCATGCCCATAATTGCCAAATTTCCACCGCCGTGAAAAACGGCCAATCTGTTCACGCGTTGGCGCACTTCGTCCGGCAGGCGGCGTAAAGATAGCTCCACGCTGGCATAGAGCGAGTTTTCACGGTCGCCCTGATTGGCGGCTTCGAGTTTTGCCATCAGGGCGGCAATTTCCTGGGTCGTGTAGGCCACCCCGTCTCTGACTTCACGCGCCAGCAGCACCAGCGCGCGTGGGTGGCAGTTGACGGCGTCCACCAAATTTTCAATTTCTGCGGGCGTGCGAGCATCGTCACTGGCGGGGGGCTGCCAGCCGTGCTGCGCCATGACTCTCTCGACCAACTCAATGGCTTCGTTCTTGTGCAGGCTTCCTAATTCAACCGTGTTGTGCCTGAAGGGCGCGGGCAAAACCTCGCGGCTGGTGAAGAGCAGGCGCGTGTCGGCGGAGGCCGCCAGTAATTTGCCGCACAGGCCGAGCAGTTCGGTCACATCGGCGGCTCCGGCGGGGTTGAGGCCTGCGCTGTCGGGCAGCACACTTTCCAGATTATCGAGCAAAATCAGCGTGGCATGGTCACACAGGGCGCGCGCCACGGGCTGCAGGGCAGCGTCAAGATCCCCGTATTGGGCGGCGGTGTATTTGGGCAGCAACTGCCTGCCGATCACGTCCAGCACGCCTTTCACGTCCTGCACGTTTTGCGGCTCCACACTCACAAAGGCGGCGCGTTCAAAGCGGCTGGAGCGCACCAGCCAGCGCGCCAGTTCCACGGCCAGGGCGGTCTTGCCCATGCCGCCGCTGCCGCGCACCACGGCATAATTTCGCAGTTCCAGCAGGCGCTCCAGATGCAGCAACATGCGGCTGCGGCCCACAAAGTGATGCTCCGGGGGTGCGGGCAATTTGCCCAATTTTAGTTCGTTGCGTTTCGTCGTCAGGCGGGCAGCCGCTTGGCCGGGTCTCACGGTGAAAAGCTGGGGGTCGGCTTCATCCTGATACAAAACCGGCACGAACCAGTCCTGTAAATCCAGTTTCCCCGCGCCCATGATCTTGAAACGGTAGGGATCATCATACAGGGCCATCTGCCCGGCCAGCATGGCATCGCCCACGCGCTGTCCCTCGGCGAGACTCTTGTAAAATGGCTCCACAAAACGGCGGGCGGTCTCCACCAAAACGCTGTGGCTCATCGCCACCACCGAGCCAACGCCCTGCGTAAGTAATGCAGTTGCGACTGAGGCCATCGGGTCTTTAATCGACAATGCACTCTGACAGGCATTCAGGAAGAAAAGCGGTACGCCATAGCCGCGCAATTCGGCAGCTAAATCTTTGGCATAAACCAGATCAAGCAAGCGATTACCCAATTTTTGGCTATCTCTGGGCGATTCAAAGCATAAGGCCCCCAAGCCTTCTCTGCGATCATAAACCCCGTGCCCGTCAAAATGGACAATATCGTAGGGATTATTATCTTCTTTCCCTTTGTCGAGGGCTTGTTTGAGCGCTGAGAATGTAGGGGGATACAAAATATCGACTTTAACCAAATCTTCGCCTAAACGCTCCACAGCCTGCATCAAAGGATTCGCAATCACGCGGTGGTCAATATAGCCAACCGGCTCATCGTTTTCGTCCACTTCGGGGCGCGGGCTGAGCAATAGCACCCGAATGGGGAGTTCGGCTTGCCGGGTGGTCACAGGCTTGCGATTCGGCAAACGGCGGCGCACGCGCACGCTATCCGCTCCCTGCGAGAGATAGCCAACGCCATCGTGCATGATCTCCCAGGGCAGGGCCAGCAGGTCGCTGGCGGCTTCACGGATCAGGGCGGCTTGATCTTCTGGCGTACCTGCGATTGGCTCTCCATCCACCTGTACAGAAAATCTGTGGCTGCCGGTTGCACGTTTCCATGCATCGTAGGCTTCGCGCCCCTCCCATAAATTCGACAGCTCCACCGTCGTATTTGGGGGAGGCTGGGTGGGGGCAAGGTTGGCTCCCAAAACAGCATCGAAAAGCGCCTTGCCCCATTCGGGCAGGTTTTTTTCGGTTTTCCTGGCTCTGTCTTTGAAGACCCCGGTAGGCCACTGATAATATTTCTCGATATACCAGCGGACTTCGCCCAACTCCACGGCTCCCAGCGGCGCGGTGAAGCGGTAGCGTTTGCTCTTGATTGCGCGGCTGACCCCCCTCGCTCCCCCCGCCGCGGGGGGATGTGCGGGGTTGTAGATCAACTCGGCGGTGGCGGTTGCCCGGCGCAGGCCGTCTTTCTCCGTGATGATGGGATCGGTCAGTTCGAGAATCAATTCTTCGACGGGTTCGGCGGTGAGTTCTACGGCTGTTTCCCAATCGTTGGGGAGTTGATGTTCCAGCGCGGCGAAAATTTTGGGCATGGCTTCGCTTACGCCGGTTGGTTTGTCTTCGACAAAAATGTGTACGGGTTCTTTCGGGAACAAGAGTTTGAGAATCCCTGCCTGAACGCCCGGCAAAACCACCGAAATTATTTTGTAGCCATCCGTTCGTTTTTCGGCTTCATCCAACGCCATTTTGACTTCTTTTTGCACCCACTCGGAATTTAACGCATCAATGCTGATGACCACCAAAAATTGGCGCGCTGAGCGCACTTTTTTCTCGATAGTTGTTTCAAGCTCGTCGCCCCCGGTTAGCTCGCGCGAATCAACCCAGGGAAGTTCATCAAATAATTCCAGCGTTTCACGCAGCTTTTTTACAAAAGCATCATTCTTCGAAGAGTGCGAGATAAAAATATGTTCTTTGCTCATTGAATTTCTTTCATTGACTATACAGATGGACGTGTTCCATTTTAGTTGGAGCGCCTTAGTTCCCTCACCCCGGCCCTCTCCCAGAGGGAGAGGGGGCAAGGCGGCCTTAGCTCCTCTCCCCTTGGGAGAGGGGTTGGGGTGAGGGCGATAACTTCTGCATTGGCGTATAGGCCACCTTGACCCACGAAGCCATATCGTCCTGAATACCCGCCACAATCGCCTGCCCAACCTTGAGCCGGGCGATGACTTTGGCCTGATCTTCGGTCAACGCCAGCGCGCCCGACATCGAATCGCGGTCGTCGGCGGCGACGAGACGATGGATGATCTTGAGATTGGTGTTCTTGATCGCGTCGGGGACGAGTTTGGCGGGAACCTGGTCGATGATCGCCATGCCCTGCCCGTAGGCGCGGATCTCAGCGAGGATGTCGGCGAACATCTCGCCCATCTTGGCCTGCGGATTGGCGGAATCGGCCCGGTGTGGGGCCGAGCGCAATACGCGGTGGGCTTCTTCGATAATCGCCAGATGGCGCAACTCGCTCGATTCGGGTGAACCCAGACTCTCGTGCTGCGCCTGACGGTACTCGTACATGAAGTTGAGCAGCAGCGCCATTGTGAAGCACTTATCGGCGTCGTCGCCCAGATATTGCAAATTGACCACCACCGGGCGGTCAAGGAGTTCCGCCCATGGGGTAGAAAACGGCTGGTCAAACATGCGTCCCTTCCAGCCGCGCAGCAGCGAGCCAATGCGCGTGCGCAGCGCGGCGGTGATATTGGCCGTAATGCGCTCTTCATAGCCCTTCTCGCGCACCACGCCGGTGATGCGATTATACAAATTCTCCAGTGTGGGGCGGCCAACTCCCGCAGGCGGCAGGCTCTCTTCCAGCCAGCCCTGACTGTCGTATAAATCCACCAGCGCTTCTTCGAGAATCACGGGCAAAATTTCGTACATGGGGAAGCTGGCATTGAAAATGGATTTCAGCCGGTCGAGATGCGGCATCACCTGCGTGGTGGCCCCCGGAATTTGCACAATATCAAAGGGGTTCAGGTGCAGTTGCTCTAACGCATGCCCGCCCCAATCCGAGCGCCCCGGCATGTAAACGGCAATCTTGCGGTCAAACGTCCCGGCCTGATTATAGGCCAGCGCCAATTGCACATACTCATCTTTGGCGGGTTCAATCACCAAAAAGTTCTTGCCCCGTTCCATCAACTCGCTGATAATCCGGCGGCAGGTGTTCGATTTTCCGCTGCCGGTGATGCCGGTGATGAAAATATGGCGCGTCAGGCTGTCCAAATCCACATCGTAGCGCAGGCCGGGGATTTCTTCGCCGCCTTCGAGCAAATTGCCCAAATGCAGGGCGTTGGCCGGATTTTCAGGCTCCGGCGGATTCAGGCTGAAGAAAGCCGTCGGCTGCATGGGCATACCGGGCATTTCTTTTAAGGGAAGATTGGCGAGCAGCGAGAGTTCTTCCGTGTTCATCGGGGTGGTGAGGCCCTCGAAGGCGTTTCCGATCGGGTGCTGGATGAACGCATCCGACCCCGGGGCTGCCAGCCGCAAAGGAGGCTGGGTGAACGCATCCAGCGCCACCTGCGCCTGACCATCCCACACCGGCGAAAGATCATGGAAACGCACCGGCTCGAAGGCCGTCTTCTCCCCGCTGACCAGCGCTTTCAACTGCGCCTGAGCCTGCGCCGCCGTCTCGCTCTGATTGCTGAGCAAATACACGCCCACGTTCCAGCAGCCCTGGGCGCGGGCGGTCTCGAAACGCTCCACAGTTTGATGGAGCAATTTCTCACAGGCTTCGGCATGACGGTTGAGATATTCGCGCCCAAACGAAAGCGACTCATTCGTCGAAGTCCCCTCGCTGAAGGCGCGCCCGGTCGTGCGCCCGGTGGTTTCGGATTCGGACGATGTGCGCCCCGCAACAGATGAACTCGTCGTGGAGGGCAGCAACTGCCCAAACATACCCAGCATCCCGGAGAGCAAGAACGGCCCTCCGGTGGCCACCAGCAGCGCCGAAACTGCCCCCAGCCCAACGCCTTTCAAGCCCTTCACCGCGCCCGAAGATTTTTCCATCTCGGTGCCCAGTACGCCCTTGTTACGTCCGGCGCTTTCGCTCTCGGACACCCCATCTGTCTTTGCCGTGGAGGCGCTTTCACCCTCCGAGCGGGAGATGCTTTCGGTCATTCCGCTGCCGCTGCTGCGGTTGAGGGTGGCCTTCGTAAAAGCGTGTACCTGCCCGGAAAGCGTGTGACACGATGAAATAATCTCGCCCACTTCGGCCTCGGCCATTGGCTCGGCCACAACCATATAGAGATACGGCTTGCCGCGCAGGCCGCGCATGAAGCGATCTAAACTCTGGGGGTAGCTCTGCGCTTTGTCGCTCTTCTTCACCGATGGAATCCCCGTAAAGGCGCGTGCATGGCGGTAGGTACTCAGGGGTACATGCACATGCCGCGCCACCTGCTCGTAATCTTCCACCAATTTAACGCGTGTCCCCGGCCAATTTGACCCCAAAAATTGGCCGACCTGCTCGGCAAAAATACGCGGCTGCGTGCCGCCCTCCCGCGCCACCACGCCGATATAAATGCGGTTGCGCAGCCCGTCGCTGGAGACCATGAAGATGAGCGCATAGCGCGGGTCGTGACAGGCCGCCAGGGTGGTCTGGATGGCAGTAAAATACTCGCTCATGTCTTCGCGCACCGGTTTGCCAACTTGCTCCAACGACAGCATGGCTAAATCCGGCTGCTGAGTGATTTCGACCTCAGCCATGCGCACCACGTCACGCTCGACCACCGGGCCGTCGAGGTAGTCGCGCCGCAAGGTAAACAGCAGCGACTTCGAGAGCGCGTCGCCAGCCTCCATCAGCATTTCGGGGGTCAGTTCGGCGTATGAATCCGATTCGGTGGGGATGATATTGGTTTCGTCGGTCATGTGTGAGGCCTTCTTTTATGAGACCTCCGAGGTTTTAAAAACCTCGGAGGTCTGTTCTTATTCCATTAGCCAGTCAATCGCTGCCTGACGCTCGGTGAACACGCGCACATTGAAACCGCGGTTGCGGGCCGCGGTCTCGAAGAATTTCAGATCTTCTGCCCCGGCGGGTATCGGGGGCAAAATGATGGCGTCTTTATACTTGCGGATGTCGGGAAATTCCTCGAACATACGCGCCAGATCGTAAACATCGAGGGTCGAGCCGCCGCCAGGTTGAACCAGCGAACAATCCACCAAAAAATTCTTACAATTCTTCTCAACGGCCAATATATAGGCTTTTTGAAGAACTTCCTGAACTTCTTCTGGTGGCGTCTGCCCCTGATAGGTGATAACAACGGTGTTGATTTCTTCGGAATATATAATTTCTTTTATCATATTCTATTCTCCTGAATCGGCTTGGGGCATTTACGTCAGGGGGATTCCTGATCCTGACTTACCCAATTTCTACAATAAATTCTCGATCGCCAAACCGAATTTTTTCGGCGCGGTTTAATAAAAAAGGCAGCCGGGTTTGAATACGCTCATCATTGACGAAGGTGCCGTTGGTACTGCCCAGATCGGTCACGGCCAGCGTATCTCCGCTCAGGTGGATTTCGGCATGATTGCGAGAGACTTTCTCGCTGTCGAGCCAGATGTGGGCAGCGCGGGCGCGGCCGACCTTTGTGGTGGCGCCCGCTTCGAGAATGTATACCTGCCCCTCGGGGTCGATAAGTCGCCACGCCGGCTCGAGGGCCGAATCCGCTTCGGAGGCAGGAGCCAACCGCGAAGGCGGTTCGATTACCAGGCTGGCGCCGGGCTGAATCATCCCCATTTGTGCGCCATATTCCAGCGCCACACCGCGCACCACCATCTCATCGGGATTATCCGCCAGCACAACTTTTTCATCCCCAAAGCGGGCGCTCAGATAATGCACAATGCTGTATAACTGCGCCCCGCCGCCGACCAGCGTCACCTGTCCAATTTCGCCTTCAGTCAGGTTCAGCGTGTTTAGGGCTTGGGTGATCAGGATTTCGAAATTCTGGTTGAGTTGCCCGGCCACGCGCTCGAAAGTGACCTGATCGAGTTTGATCAGCCGCCGGTAAATTTCGCCACTGCGCAGTACCAGGGTGAACGTGCGCTGAGCGCTTGCCGCGCCGCCCTGCGGGTTTTGTAGCAACGCCCGGCTGAGGGCCTCTTTGAGACGTTTACCGAAGACGCGCAGCGTAGTTAGCGCGGTGGGATCATTCGCGAGGAGTGTGCCAGGGATGCCCATTTCCTCAGCCAGATAGGCGGCGAGGGCCGCATCGTACAGGCCGCCACCGAAAGGCTGCCCGTAGCGTCCGAGGATGAGCAACTCACCGCTGTGCGGATCGATCCTCCCGGCGACAATATCGCTGCTGCTGCCGCCAACATCCACAATCAGTGTGATCCCCGCTGTGCTGATCGGGTTGAGCAAACCCTGATGGTTCAGACTCAGGATGGCGCCCTCGGGTTCGGCCACAAAGCGCAGATGGGGGTGCATGGCTTCGGGGAAGCAACTGCGGACCAACGCCTGAAATTCATTGAAGAGCGTGCCGTTATGCTCATCGCGCCAGTGGACAGGATAAGCGAAGGCGAAACGCAGGCGATCATCAAAATCGCTGGCGCGCCATTTTTCGCGCCGGATTTGCTCCAGAACGGCTTCGAGCATCAGGCGGGTGTAGTTGAGCGCCTGGGCGTGGGTATAGCGTTGTTGGTGGGGCAGGGGATTCGGTTCCAGATGGGCACCGATGCAGGGCTTGAAATATTCGCGCACGCGGGCGCGGGCGGTTTCATCTTCGAGCTGCATCTGAGCGATTTCGCCAATGCTCTCCACAGACGCGCCATCCGGGGTCAGCGTGAGCGCGGCGGGCAAATTGCGGTCGCTGAAACTGGTCAGGGGTGCAGGCTGCGGGTCGCCGAGAATGCGCAGAGCATTGCCCGCGCGCTGATACCCGGCCCGGTAGAGCCGCCAGTTGGTCGCGCCGCAATCGAGTGCAAATAGGGTGAGCTGCATTGGGTTTATTATAGACGAAAATACACCCTGACCATGCAGACTGTCGGAAATGTAAGCATTTCGACAAGAATTGCGATTTCCAGCCCGAAGTCTTGTATAATACGATAGATTAGGGTCTGGGCGCACGATCTGCTTCTTGCTCTAATAGACAAAATCTACAAAGTAATTTCACCACGAAGACACAAAGGCACCAAGGACAACAAAAAAATAATTTGCACTACTTCGCGTCTTTGGGCCTTTGAGGTAAATCCCTATATTCGGAGATATTCATGGCAACACTGGCAGGGCAAATGCTGGGCAAATATCAGGTCATCGAACGCCTGGGGCGCGGGGGCATGGCTGAAGTCTACAAGGCGCATCATCCACAACTTGAACGCTACGCGGCCATCAAAGTGCTGCACCATTTTCTCGCCGAAGGCAAGGATTTTACGGCGCGTTTCCAGCGCGAGGCCAAGGCCATCGCAACCCTGCGTCACCCCAATATTGTGCAGGTGTACGATTTTGAGAGTCAGGATGACCTCTATTATATGATTATGGAGTTCGTCGATGGCGGCACGCTCAAAGATCGCCTGTTGCAATCCGCAGCTCCGCTGCCTTACGCCGAAATTGTGCATATCATTCAGGAAACCGCCTCGGCCCTCGGATACGCCCATCGCCAGGGTATGCTGCACCGCGATATCAAGCCTGCCAACGTGCTGCTTGGCAAAGATGGCCGGGTTGTACTCACCGATTTTGGCATCGCTCGCATTCTCAGCGATACCCAATTCACCGCCACTGGCACGCTGGTCGGCACCCCATCTTATATGTCACCCGAACAGGGCATGGGCTTGCACGTCAGCGCCGCCAGCGACATCTATTCATTGGGTGTGATCCTCTACGAGATGGTCACCGGCAAAGTGCCCTTCGATTCCGATACCCCCCTGGCCGTGATCCACAAACATATCAACGAACCGCTGCCGCGTCCCCGTTCTCTGCGCCCCGATATTCCCCCCGCGCTGGAAGCCGTGATCGAAAAAGCGCTCGAAAAAGACCCGGCGCAGCGCTATGCTTCGGCGGATGAATTCAAAAACGCGCTGGATGAGGCCTTTGATGTGATTCCTGTACCCCAGCAGGATGCTCGCCGCGCCCCCTCGGCGGCTGAGGCGCGGTCAAGAGAAAGGCTCCCCGAGGTTTATGACAAAGCCACCGTCGCCATGCAGGCCCAAGATGATCCCATCTCGAAGCAAACCATCGCTTCGCGTCCCACCGTGGCTATGGAGCCTGCCGAAGCGGATATGGCCGAAAAAGCCACCGTCGCTATGGAAGTCGAAGCGCCGATGCCCCAAAAGAGTCAGAGGGTCTCAGAGCGCCAAAGCGGGCAAACGAGCCAACCAGCCGCCCGGGCGAATCGAATAAAAATAATCTTTGGTTTCATCGGCGCAGCCATCCTCGCCCTGCTGCTCATCTGGGGGATTCCCAAACTCTCCGGCGGAGGTAGCGCGACAGAATGTGTATCCATTGAAGAATGCCAGATTTTGGCGGAGGAGCTTCTCCGCAACGGTGATGCCACTGCCGCGGTGGAAACCCTGGATGTGGCCCTGCGCTATGCCGACGCGGAAGCGCATCCACATCACGCGCATTTATGGTGTTTAAGGGGCGAAGCGCTGGCTTCGTTAGAGCGTTTCGACGAGGCCATTTGGAGTTTTGAAGATTGTCAGGGTTGGACGGAAGGCGATCCCGGCCTGGAAGACCTGCGTGTTTTCGCCCAAGAGCAATTGGATATGCTGCACTCGCGATGAAAAAAGTACTCATCACGGGCTTTGGCCCCTTCCAGCATATTGCCGTCAATCCAGCGTTGTTGCTAATCGAGGCCTTGGGGAAATCGAATAATTTGCCTGCCAATATGGATTTGCGCCGCGCCATTCTACCGGTGGTTTATGGTCAGGCTGGGGAACAGATTCAAACCCTGATCCGCGAGATTCAGCCCGATGTGTTGATCTCGTTTGGTGTGGCCTCCTCGAAAGCACAAATCAACCTCGAGCGCGTTGCCATTAACGTGCAAGATGCCCCCTATCCCGATAACGCCGGGATTCTCAAACAGGGCGATCCTATCCACCCCACCGGAGCGGGCGCTTATTTCAGCAATTTACCCTTGCTGGAACTGAAATCGATCATCGAGGCCGCGGGTAGCCCGGCAGTAATTTCGAATCATGCCGGAGCCTATATTTGCAACGAAGTTTTCTACGCCGCCGCGCGCGAGATTCAGGCATTGGGGTTGCCAACGCGCTTCGGCTTCATCCACTTGCCCGAGATTGCCGAAACCGCCCAGGGCGAGACTAAGAACGATTTCACGCTGTCAAAACTGGTGCAAGCCGCCGAGGCAATGTTGGTTTGGCTTACGGCATTTCACACTCACATGTCTCAGGATTCCACACTGTTTGCACCGATGTAGAACCAAAAACAAACCGCGGGCAACCCTCTTGCGGCTCGGTTTCGGTACAAGTTTGATCGGGAGGGGGAGGGGTGTGCGTAGCCGTTGGGGTAGGAGAAGGCAAAGGGCATAGACCCGGGTAATCGCTGGTCGGCTCAAAACCGTAGGTCCAGCGGCAGGTATTATCGAGCGAATATAATTCGGCCAGCGGATAGTGGTCATTCCCTATCGCGGGGGAACCGGCCTGTGCCAGCGTGAAATGGTCGTTGTAATCAAACCAGGCAGGTTCATTAACTGCGGCTTCACTCCAGCCACCCCATAAGAAAGTGCTTGCTGAACCAATCAGGCTGTGCTTGAAAGCCAGTTGCACGCGCTGGGGAAATGTGGGCGCCCGTCGCACCCAGGCGGCATCGGGGTCATCGCCAATACCCGCGTTGAAAACGCGCTCATCGTAGCCATCAATACCCGATAACGGGGCCTCCGCGCGCATCGGGGTGAAGCCCCCCACATCGTCGTTGCTGTCACGCCAAACGGTGACTCCGTCCGTCGTCCAGCCTTCGGAAGCAGGCACCCGGCCGCTGATCAGCCAGTCGCCGCGCCCGTCCCGATCCAGATCAATCTCAATGGCATAGTAGGCTTCCGCATCAACAGGCGGCTCGGCTTCCAGATGCAAGATCACATAAATCCACTCTGCGCCTTCGCCGATCTCCACTTTGATAATATCCAGATAGGGCTGATAATCCATCTCATTGGCCGTGAAGGGGCGTTCAAGCAAATTGATATTCAAATTATCGCCAATCGCCCGATGTTCTGCCGCAAACACTTTGGAAGATAAATCGGAAACCCAGGTGCGGATTTTAGCCGGTTCGCCGGGTTGGGTGAGATGTTCAATCTCTGGGGAAGGCGTGGATGTGGCGGGGGCTGCATCGGCGGGAAATGGCGTGTCGGTGGGGGTTGCAATATCCGCGGGGATTTCGGCCACTTGCTCCTGAGGCTGTACAGCCGCGATCACCGTGAGGGTGGCTGGATAATCTACCTCAGACTGCACCGAACCGCCCGGAAGGTTACACGCCAGGATGGCGCTGATCAGGGCCGTTGCAATCCCAAGCAACCAGCGTTGCTTATTACGTAAAAAGTGTAGCTTCTTCATAAAAAACTCCCTATACGAATATTACGATCGTCGATTCAATGACAATGATACAGTTGCAGAGAGAAAACCTTGCTATTCTATTATTGCAGGTTGTGATGCATTTTGCAATCGCATCAAAGGTACTATTGCACAATCCGGAAGGGTGTTTTGCTACTTGCGCCGGATAACAAAAAAAATGGATACTTGTTTCTTGGGCTAAAAAGAACCTGTCATTCCGACCAGAGGGAGGAATCCCTGTGCTGAAATGTGAAGATGTCTCAGCATCGACACAATTTTAAGAACTTCTGTATTCATCAACGGAAGTGTGAACATTGACAATCACATAAGCCAGGTGCGATTGGCGAACTCGTTGGGAGACAAGCCTGGGATGCCAATGCCCTGATGTGGGC